>Ga0123354_10010823_pt1 | contig 14081 bp, 10 predicted proteins | sample TergutLab28metaG_2_FD_97872 | JGI IMG/M metagenome (GOLD analysis project Ga0123354, IMG submission 97872) | Labiotermes labralis P4 segment gut microbial communities from Petit-Saut dam, French Guiana - Lab288 P4 | ecosystem: Host-associated > Arthropoda: Insects > Digestive system > Gut ... | reverse complement strand
TTGAAAGGGAAGAACCACATCGTGTATCAAACGCTGCATATGCGTCCAGAAAGGGTCGGTAATCTTTACGGAGTGTAGCGGTATGCTGACAATGCGGCGCGTCATAGACACCTCTATCTTTTTCTTTGCTCACCTGTAATATAAACGATTATCCTGAGTCTGTCAACAGGAAAATTTCCGCCATGCCAAACGAGGATTTCACCTCGTTGTGCATAGCGGAATAGGAAGAATAGATGTGTTATTTGCGGGCAATCGCGGGATGGCTGCTTGTTTATGAAACGATTAATCAGATAGCATCTTTATACGGGGAATGACCGGTAAAAATGGGACAACCGGTTCGATACGAAAAACCGGTTTAATCGTTTGATACAAACTCGGCCCGGTCTATGTCTTCCGGCGTCATGGTAATACCAAACCGGTCAAGCACAGCTTGATTGACATATAAGCGTGATTCCACGATCTGCTCAAACGGAATGATTCCGGCATCCTCACCCTGCAGTACACGCGCGGCCAGTATGCCTGTTTGCCTGCCTAAAGACACATAATCCAGCCCTTCGGATGCCGCGCAGCCGTTTTTTACCTGCTCAACTTCGCTGCCGAATACCGGAATACCCGCCGTGTTGGCCTTGTCCAGCACAACGGGAAGGTAACTGACAACCGTATTGTCCGTCAAATTGCACAAGCATTCCACCTTGGGCAGCAGCGCGTCCATGGCCATGGGTATATCCGCTCCCGTCGCGATACCCATAGGTACAATCTCAAATCCGAAATCGCCCGCCTTTGCCTCATATTCTTTGATGGCCGACTCACTGTTCACCTCGGAGGTCGTGTAAAGAATCCCGATTTTCGAGGCGTCAGGTAAAAAAGATCGAATCATTTGAAGCTGCTTCTCAACGGGCAGTTTGTCACTGGTACCGGTGACGTTTTTTCCCGACAGCCTGTCGTCACGGGCCAGCATAGCCGCGATGGGGTCGGTAATCGCCGAATAGATAACGGGGATGCCGTAGGGCTCCGCGGCGTTAAAGGCCGCCATGGCGGACGGTGTGGCAATGCCTAAAATCAGCGTGACCTGCCTATCGGCGAAACCCTGTGCGATTTGCGCGTTGACGCCCATATCCGCCTGGGCGTTTTTATAGTCGTAAACCACGTTCTCTCCCTCTCGAAAGCCCATGTCGGCCATGCCCTGTATGAAGCCGTAACGGCAGTTGTCCAGTGAAGGATGTTCGGCGAATTGCAAAATGCCCACCGTCATCGTCTCGGATAAAGCCGGTGACAGGACACCCGTTAGCAGTACCGCCATAAGCAAGAATCCCAATGCCTTTTTCATGTTTCATACCGCCTTTTTAAAGTAATTTGGATATAAAAAACGCCTCAAGCTTATTTGCTTGAGGCGGATATCCCGCGGTGCCACTCAACTTGGCTGTAAAACAGCCCACTCATTATCGCATACCATCATACGCGCCGCGCTGATAACGGATACGGCTCCCGTTCCCTCCTACGGCTCCGCTTTCGGAGGAACCCTCACAAGTCCATTCCGCTTGCCCAACCCTGCGCTTTTCCACCTGCCGGCGCTCTCTGGAGGGTCTTTCAGTCAAACGTACTCCTCTTGCTCAACGGTTTATATGAAGTTGCGGTCATCTTACCGCCCGCGGTCATTCATGTCAAGCGCTGGGATGCGTTTTATCTGATAAATAATGCGATGGTACGGTATTTTTATTGTTCCTTTCATTTGTATCGCGGATGACGGCTGCGGTGACGCGTCTGAAACGATTATTATTGTGTCAGAGGGATTCTAAGCATGCGCCCATAATCCGCGCTGTGCTTCCAACTCGCATTCTGCTATCAGGCTGTTGAAGGGCTCGTTTGTTGGGCTTTTTTCCCGCTGTGCCGCTACAAGTGCCGCTACATACTCTGTGCCCGTAATGAACACCTGACGGTCACGGTATTTCCCTGCCTGTTCGGTGTCGATGCCGCTGTAGAACAGGTGATGCAGTTTACAAATCATTTCTTCGGTGAATACCATATCATCTGAACGTGCCGCAGACAGCATATAGTCATAAGCTTTCGCGTGGCCTATGGCTTCATAAAAATCCCTAACCGGCTTACCGCCCACAGTGATACCATCTTCCAGCAGCACCTTTGTTTCGGTTAGGGTAAGCAAGTTTCCTTCCAGCGCGTTGCTGGTATAGGTGGTTCCAATCTTGTAGTACGCGTCAAGCTCCCTCACTTCATCAGCTGTCAAAGGGCGGCGCTTTTTAATACCGGATAATTCGTGCTCTTCATCCGTGTCGCAGTCCGGCTCTGCTTCTCCCGGCGCAGGAGAGCAATTATAAGAGAGGTACATTAAATAATAAAAAATAATATTGAGAATTTCCACAAATATCTTGCATAACGGCAAGATATTTGGCAAGATAACTTCTGTGCTTGATATATCAAACTACCAAACCAACATGAAGTTCGTGGATATGGTATTACGTAAGCGTTTACCGAAGCAACGCCGGACGCCAATAAGCGTGAAAAATTATACCGCGCGTTGGATGGCAAAAAGCCTTTCCGAAATTTGAAGGACACAATCAATTATGTAGGACTTGATGAAGTGTATGATGCTTTTCGGTTTCTATCATTCATCAAAATCGCAAAAGAATGGTGCGATGAAAATAATATGCCGTATAAGCTTCGAGACAATAAAGAAGCAAAAAAATAAAGGAGATGTTTTGATATGGCAGCACAACCGGTTTATCAATTTTACGCGGAGCTCAAGGATTTCAAACCAAAAATCTGGCGGCGTTTCCAAGTCGCGGGCGACATCACGGTGGCGCGGCTTGGGTACATTGTCATGACAATGTATGAAATGACGGCGAGTCATTTGCTTGCCATCGAACACGAGCGGCCTTTCCTCACGCCCAGCGGCAGACAGAGTAAACGAATGGAACGGATCGGCCGCTATTATATTCCGGACGAGGACGGCGAATGGCTGGATATGGGCGGTAAGGACGCGACAAAAACCAAATTGTCACAGTTGAACCTTGATCTCCCTACTCACTTGAATGTCTGGTATGATTTTGGCGATGACTGGCGGGTAACGGTTAAATTGGAAGAAATCAAAGATGGTTCCGATATGTCCGAAAAAGAATTACCTCGCGTACTCGAAGGCAAAGGGTTCGGCATTGTCGAGGACTGCGGCGGCGTTTGGGGCCTTGAGGAACTTGCGGAAGCGTTCAAAGAGAAAGCGGGAAGCAGCTACGAGCAATTCCGAGATTGGCTTGGAACGGACGATTTTGACATAAAAGCGTTTGATATGGACGACATGAACTTCCGCCTGAAAAAACTGCCGTCCATATACGCGAAAATATATGAACACAAAGCATATCCTACAAAAAAGGATATTGATTTGATAGAGCGGAATTACAAGAAGGGATAGTTTTAACGTGATGGCACGGTATTTTGCTTGTATCGGTGGTTCCAATCTTGCAGTACGCGTCAAGTTCCTTCACTTTGTCAGCTGTCAAAAGGCGGTGCTTTTTGATGCTTTCCTGGTTTGCGTCTATCCGCTTAAGCAAGTCGTTCAATCTCACGATTTTGCCCCGCTTTCTATTTGTTAATAATAAGTGAGGTGGATTAAGCGCGGCGGGAGAACCACCTCTTGACAGACGATAACACATCGCTTATACTTTGCGTGAACGATAACGCAGAAGGTGTCCTATGGCTGATAAAAGGGTAACGCTAAAAGATATCGCGTTGGCTGCCAATGTCTCCATAGGCACGGTGGACAGGGCTGTTAACGGTAAAGGCCGTATCAATGCTGAGACGCAGCGGGTCATCATGCAAAAGGTTCATGAGCTTAATTACCGCCCCAATAAAATCGCCAGCACCTTACGCAGGCATAAGGCGTATAAAATCGCCTTGGTCATACCCGATACAAACCATTTCTTCCGTTTAATCATCGACGGGGCGAAGAAAGCCTGTGAGGACTTTGACGATTACGCGGTATCGCTGCATGTTATCCCGCAGGATTCAGAGGAAAACCCGCAGGGGCAGTTAAGGGACATTGCGCAGGCGATGGACTGCGGCGATGTGTCGGATAAGTACGGCGGCTTGATTATCGCCCCTTTGCATGCCTCGGTCACACAGGCCATTAATGAAGCGGCCGCTCGCGGGATACAGGTGGTTACCGTCAACATGGACGCGAAGGACAGCGCCAGGATGTGTTATGTCGGGCAGGACCCGTGGCGTACGGGCGGCATTATTGCCTCCGTATTCGGTAAGTTCCTTAACAACGCGGCGGAAATCGCCGTCATAGAGGCCAAAGGGCGTGTATCCTGGCAGCAGCGGACAGAAGGTTTTATGGATGTGCTGGAAAAGGATTTTCAAGGCATTCGGGTGGCATGCATGTTTGAGTATCAGGGCGACCGGCGGACCGCATACGATCTGGCAATCAGTATCCTGCGGGACAGGCCGCAAATTCGCGGCATTTTTGCCAATACAACAGAAGGAACCATCGGTATCGGTACAGCCATACTGGATATGAATCGAAAGGGTAAGGTTATCGCGGTCAGCTATGACACCCCGCCGGAGGGTATGAAATTGCTGGATGATAACGCGATTGTCGCAACCGTCACGCAGAATCCTTTTCTGCAGGGATACCACGCTGCTAAAATCATGTGCCGGATTTTACTGGAACGGGTTCTCCCTGAAAAAACAATGTGGTACACCAGCGCCGATCTGATTGTCAATAGCCGGCAGCTGTCATTGAACGCTGAAAGTGTGAACCATATCGGATGCGAGTTGATGCAGCCGTTTTGCGCCGTGTGTCAGCGTTAATAAACCGGGAAGGGGGAGAGGTGCGCAATGGATATCCTTTGTGTCGGACAGCTTGTAGCCGATATTTTGGTACGGCCGATGGAGGCGCTCGAGTTTACGGTGGATACCCGGCCTGTGGACGCCATACATATCAAGCCCGGCGGCGACTGCTTAAATGCCGCCATCGCGCTGAAGAAACTGGGAAACGACGTCGGTTTTTGCGGGAAAGTGGGGCGTGACCATGCTGGTGCCATGCTTGGCGGCATCATCCGCGATATGGGTATAGATACGCGCGGATTGCTGGAGGCTCCCGATACCGCAACCTCGTCATGCCTGGTAGCCATCAACGGTCAAGGGGAACGGACATTTTTCTATTTTGGCGGTGCCAACGAGAAGCTGACCGCTTCGGATGTGCCCGTTTCCTTGATGGATGAATGTAAAATATTACATGTGGGCGGCGCGTTCAGCCTGCCGGAATTGGACGGGGACGGCGCGGCAAGCCTGTTCCGCAAAGCCAAGTCAAACGGTAAAACGACCTCCATGGACGTGACATGGGACGCACGCGGACGTTGGCTTGATACCATCCGTCCCTGCCTGCCGTATCTTGATTATTTCATGCCCAGCATCGGAGAGGCGCAAACCATTACAGGCAAGGCTGATGCCGCGGACGCCGCGCGGTTCTTGCTGGATGAGGGCGTGGGAACTGCCGTCATCAAGTTAGGCAAGCAAGGTTGTCTGGTCATGAATGCCCGTGAAACATTTACAACGCCCGCCTATACGGTAAAGACGGCAGATACCACCGGGGCGGGGGACTGCTTCGTGGCGGGGTTCTTAACCGGGCTGCTGCGCAATTGGCCGCTGACGGAATGCGCCGGGTTTGGCTGCGCGGTCGCTGCGCAATGTGTGACGCAAATCGGCGCGACGACCGGGGTATTGGGGTTTGAGGAGACAATCCGGTTCATGCGGCAAGCGTGAACGCAGTTAAGGCGCAGGGCATTGTAAAGCCCCTCTGCGCGGACTGCTTTCGGTAGGAGGTGTTCACCTATGGCTGAGGTACGCATACAAAACGTACCCGGTGCGGAAATCAACCCGTTCATCTATGGTAATTTTATGGAATTCATCGAGCGGCACATCAGCGGCATGTGGGCGGAGATGCTGGAGAACCGCCGCATGGAAGATTGTCTGCCGGGTAAAAGCGTTCCCGAATATTGGCAGCCTTACACGGTGAATAACACCGCGCGTTTTGCGTTGCATACACAGGCGTACAGCGGAAGCATATGCCAGCAGGTGACTTGCATGGAAGATTTGGGCGGCTTTACGGGACTGATGCAAAAAGGCCTGGGTGTCACCAAGGGGCGCGGGTATGCAGGCTCGGTCTATCTGCGGGGACACGGTGTGCAAACCATTGAAATTGGAATCGGCCGGGATTATGGCGTGTTCTTCCAACCTTACGCCGCGGCAGTGCTGGACGGTGTATCCGGGGAGTGGCAAAAGTTTTGCTTCTCCTTTACCGCCGATACAACCGACGATGACGCGGCTTTGGTGATACGTTTTGCGGGCAATGGCATAGTGTGGATAGATCACCCGTCTATTATGCCGGCCGATAACATGGATGGCTGGCGCAAGGATGTGGTGACGTACATCAAGCAGTTGAAGCCGGGCATTTTGCGTTTCCCGGGCGGCTGCTACGCCGATACCTACCACTGGCGCAACGCCATAGGTCCTCGGGATGCGCGCAAACCGCAGCACAACTTCCATTGGAGCAATGTCCCTTATGATGTGCACCTCTCCGACCAAAGGACTGCCCGTCACTGGCGTCCTACGGAACCCAACGATGTGGGTATCGATGAGCTGATGCGTTTGTGCGAACTAACCGATACGCAAGCGCTTATTTGCGTCAATCTCGGCACGGGTACGGCACAGGAAGCCGCCGCGTGGGTAGAGTACTGCAACGGCTCGGCGGATACGCCGTACGGCGCGTTGCGCGCGCAAAACGGGCATCCGGTTCCCTACGGCATCGGGTACTGGCAAATAGGCAATGAAATGTACGGCGGGTGGGAGGCCGGGTATTGCGGCAGGGATGGTTATATCAAGGGATACAAGGCTTTTCATCAAGCCATGAGCGCCGTTGACCCCGCGCTGCGGTTCGTTATCGACGGGTTTGACAGTGAATGGAACCGTGCCATGATGCGAGAATGCAAAGGCTTGTTTGAATACATCGACGTGCATTTCTATCCCGGCTGGGAAGATATTCAAATTGACGCCAATCCCGTTGACCGCGTGTACAGGCATATCTTTACAAAGCTTCAAGGCATTAAAAAGCAAATTGACTCGCTGCGCCGGGATATCCGTGAAGAGGGGCTAACCGGCATGGTGAAGGCGGCGGTCTGCGAGTACAATATATCCAGCGGGGGGTGGGGCGATACCCGCGTACTGATGGGTACGCAGGGCGCCGCGCTGTTTACCGCGGGGCTTATCTGTTTGATGGTTCAAAATGCCGATTTAATTCAAATCGGCAGCTTTTCAAACCTCACCAACGCCTGGTGGTCTTCGGCCATACGTACACGGCGCGAATCCATTCACGCGACGCCTTCCTATCACGCGCTGTCTTTGTTTGCCCATAGCCTAACCGGCCGGGTGCTGCCTTGCGTCATGACATGTGAGCATTTAGGTACAGGTCACGCCAATAGCTTAAACCGCGACCCGTCGGCGGGAGATAACCGTTTGCGGCAGGTGGCCATGGATGTCAAGAGCATACCGGCGCAGGCTGCCGTCGCGGCCTTTGATATTCAAGCCGGTGCGGTCACCATCGCGGTTATCAATTTTGCCGGTGACAGCGCGGCGCTGCAAATACGGTGGGAAGGTTTTGCCTCACTTGGCGCGCCTTCCGTGTGCTGTACGGCCGCGCCCGATATGTGCGGATTGAATGATTTCCTCTCGCCGGACAGGATAGCGCCGGTTTACAGCCAACCTGCCGGCGACGCCCAAGAGCTTACTTTAGCGCCCTGCTCGCTGACGTTTATAACCGTACCGGTCAAGGAAAAGGCATGAAGGGACAAAGCTTTTACAAGTTGTTGCACGTATAATACTAACGGATAAGCATACCGGGCGCGTTATGGCAAGTAAAAAGGGGGGGGTGATATCCGTGCATCTGACATACCAAGGCAGGCGGATGAACGTTAAGACATTCCTGCGCAAGCATGTTCTGGGAAACTGGCATATTTATTTGATGATTGTGCCCGCCGCCGTGGTTCTTTATCTTTTTGCCTACGTGCCCATGCGCGGTATCGTACTGGCGTTTCAAGATTATAAGGCAAACCTGTATTTAAACAGTCCGTGGGTGGGGCTGAAGCATTTCAACCTGTTGTTTATCACGCCCAACTTTCACAAGGCATTCCGGAATACGTTGCTCATTTCCGGCGGACGCCTGTTGGTGCAGTATCCTCTCACCGTCCTGCTGGCGCTTTTAATCAATGAACTGCGGGGGCGCAAGACCAGGCGGGTACTGCAAACTGTCTACACCTTTCCTCACTTTCTCTCATGGGTCATCGTGGCGGGCATCCTAAAAAATATCTTGCGCAGCGATGGGCTGCTTAATGAGGCATTGCTGCGGGCGGGCTTGCTGCGCGAACCGTACGGCTTCTTAACATCTACGGGAACATTCCGTTGGGTGCTGTACTTTACCGACTATTGGAAGGAAGCCGGTTGGTCCGCCATCATCTATGTGGCGGCCATGGCGGGCATTGACCACGAGCAGTACGAGGCGGCAACCATTGACGGCGCGAACCGTTTTCAACGTATTATCCGTATCACGCTGCCCAATATTCAAGAGACGATGGTGGTGCTGCTTATCCTCTCTATCGGCAATATGATGAACGCGGGGTTCGACCAAATATTTAACATGTATAACCCCATTGTATATGATGTCAGCAATATTTTGGATACATGGGTCTATGAGTTAAGCTTCGCGGATACCTCCAGACGGCCGAACTTCAGCTTTAACACCGCCATAGGGCTGTTAAAGTCGGTCATCGGTTTTACGCTGTTGCTTGCCGCGGATCGTGTCAGCCGCAAGATGGTGGGCTACGGAATGTACAGTATCCGGTGAGGGAGGGCGTTGGTATGGCGGGAAGAAGACGCGCATTAGGGCACAGAACATGGAGTGATGTGGTCATTCTGGCCATTCTGTTGATTTTCGCGGCAATTATTATTCTGCCGTTTATCAACGCTATCACCATTTCGTTTATCTCACAGCAAGAGTATATCCAAAACCGCTTGACGATGATTCCCAAAGCGCCCACGCTCAGCGCCTATAAAAACATACTCGATCAAGGCTGGCTGGGGCTGGGGTATCAAAACAGCGCCGTTATCTCGGGCTTGGGATGGATATACTTGCTGACGATAACAGTGATTACGGCATATGCCATTACGCGTTCTTTCCCGGGGCGGCGCGTGTTTTTGGTGTACTTACTCATACCTATGTTTTTTTCGGGCGGCCTGGTACCGGCTTACTTGCAAATCCGTAACCTGGGTTTAATTAACAGTTACGGCGCGGTGCTTTTACCCACCGGGGTCAGCGCTTACTATATACTCATCATGTCCAGCTTCTTTCGCAGTATCCACGTCAGTTTAGAGGAATCCGCGCGATTGGACGGCGCAAGCGAGGCGCGGATCCTTCTGTCAATCATTTTACCGTTAAGCAAAGCGATACTGGCTACTATCTCTCTGTTTGTGATTGTGGGTTTCTGGAACGAATGGTTTTCACCCATGCTCTACCTGCAGCGGGCCAAGATGATGCCGCTGCAGGTGTATCTGCGCAATATTGTGGATACCTCCAAAGCCAAGCTGGACAGGAGTGTGGTGGCCCAAGCCGAACAAATCTACCCCGAGGCGGTGCGCATGGCCGCCGTCATGGTAACCATGCTGCCCATCATGGCTGTCTATCCTTTTTTGCAAAAGTATTTTGTCAAAGGTGTCATGATCGGCGCTGTAAAGGGTTAATGTCTCGGCTGTTTATCAAAAACATTCCGCGGCCGGTTTAAGCGGGCGCGGTATGGTATAAAAAAGGAGGGGACACTCAATGAAAAGGAACATGCGGAACCTGGTTGCTTTGGCGATGCTGGTCGTGATGCTGTGCGCGTTGGTCCCGGCGTTCGCCGAGGATCGGGTAACCTTCTCAACGGCCACCTTCGACATGCCCCCCACGCTGGAGTCAAGCGACGAGTTCAGCCGGGAGGGCGCACCCTACTATGACGTGCGTTGGGCTTATGTGCTGGATATGTTCAACGCCAAGGTGGAATACTACGCCTACTCCTATTCCACGGCACAGGAGCAATTCCGCCAGATGGTAAACGGCGGCACACTGCCGGATACCATGGTGTGTATGCTGGGCTCCGCCGAACCCCGCGCCTATGCGGAAGAGGGCATGATTGGCCTGCTGCCGGAAGGCTTTGAGGAGAATTACCCCAACATCAAGGCGATGCTGGACATGATTCCCATCCGCGACAACTTTAAGTTGGACGGCCAATACTTTAGTATTCCCCGCGGCCTGGAGACCACCGAACCGTTTACCGATTATGACCAGGTCATCTTCTACCGTAAAGACTTGGCGAAGGCGGCGGGCGTGGAGATTAAGGACGTTTATACCATCGACGAGTTGTATGACATGTTTGCCGCGGTACAAGCGGAAAACCCCAACATGGTCATGTACTCGGATATCTGGCCTGAGGACATCCGAAACATCGGCCTGTCCGAAGCGTCGCCTCACTTCCTGTATGGAAAAGAATGGTACAAGAATGAGGAAGGGCAGTATATCTATGCCTGGACACAGCCGGAGGCACTGGACGGCATCCAAACATTTAAACGGTTCTATGACGCCGGTTTCCTGCGTAAAGAATTTTTCAGCGATGCGGCGTATGAAGCCCGCGATCAGTTCTCCGCCAATCAAGTCTTTGCCTACTGGGACGGCTTGGGTATGGATTTCTACAACAATGTATTGAACCGCTATGTCTCCGCGAACCCCGGCGCCGTCGTGGAGGACATCATCGGCTGCGCGTGGATTTCCGTACTGGATGGAAGACTGCTGGGCGTTCAGGGCGGAAACACATGGAGCGAGCTCTACTTCAGCCCCGAAATTGTAAAAGACGAGGAAAAACTGCATCTCATCCTGTCCATGTACGATTATCTGCACAGCTCCGAGGGCGTACGCCTTCAGATGTACGGCCTTGAAGGCATTCACTTCGAGCTGGACGATGCGGGCAATGTCATTGATATCCGTGAAAAGAATCCGGAAACCGGCGTCCCGACGCCTTTTAACGCGGACCATAGCATCCCGGATTTCATTGTCGTGGTCATGTCCGGCGCGTTCGCGGATTCCAGCGTTTTGGCCGCCAACCCGGCTATCAGCCAATATGCCAAGGACGAGTACCGCCGCCTCATGGACCTGCGTAAGGATCCGGCCAATCTGCTGGTGCTGCCCTTCGATAACGATATCGCAAGCTTTGACGGAGATTTGTTCCGTACGGCGGGCGATGGCTTAAAGCCGGTCAACGCGATATATAAAATCATCTTTGAAAACAGCGCCGAGGATGTACCCGCGGCTTGGGCGGCATGGCTGAGCGAGAATCAATCCATCATCGATCAGGTTGCCGCGGAGGTCAATGCCGCTTTGGCGGACTAAACTCAAGCAAGGCACCTGTAATGGCGCGGCCGGAACCGTTTGGTTCCGGCCGTGTTTTGCTATGTCTTTACAAATACGGATCATTGTTATCCTGGCATGATGATAAGGTGACGTCTGTAAAAAAGGATATATACTGTGCCAAGTCGAAGGAACTCCGGGAAACAGGCTTTCGTGAACCGAATGATTAGCTGTCGGCGAATGATAAGATAGGGTATAGGATAAGCCGTTTTTCCGGTATGGAGGATAACAGGAGGCAGTTTGGATGAGAACGCAGCAAAATGTGCCGTTAAGCGCGGTCCGGGTAGAAGACGGTTTTTGGAGCAACATACAAACCTTGGTGCGGGATGTCGTTTTGCCGTACCAAGCCGACATCCTTGAGGATAAATCCGTGGTAACGGAAAAAAGCCATGCCGTTGAAAACTTTCGCATCGCCGCGCGGGAAGCGGAAGGTGAATTCCAAGGCATGGTTTTTCAGGACAGCGACGTGGCAAAGTGGCTGGAAGCCGCGTCTTACGCGCTTGCGCTTCAGCCGGATGAAGCGCTTAACGCGCATATTGATGAAATAATACGCCTCATTGATAAAGCGCAGCAAGCGGACGGATATGTTAATACCTATTTCACCGTGAAGGCGCCGGATAAAAAATGGACGAACCTACGCGATAATCATGAGCTGTATTGCCTCGGCCATATGATTGAGGCGGGCGTCGCGCACACACTGGCTACGAATAAACATAATCTACTGGACATTGTTTGCCGTGCGGCGGATATGGTTTGCCGCCGTTTCGGGCCGGGCAAGACACGCGGTGTTCCCGGCCATGAAGAAATCGAACTGGCGCTGCTGCGCCTTTACCGCGTCACGGGGAAGCAAGACTATCTGGATACGGCTCGGTATTTTATTGAGGAGCGAGGGAAACAGCCGAGCTTTTTCGAGGAAGAGCGGGCACGGCATGCTTATGACCTGCGGGCGACCAATGAGGAGTACCACCAAAGTCATTTGCCGGTACGGGAACAGACGGAAGCGGTGGGGCACAGCGTCAGAGCCATGTATCTGTACGCCGCCATGGCGGATTTATCGGCGGAAACCGGTGACGCTTCACTGTATGAAGCATGCAGGGCATTGCTTGATAATATCCTGGAAAGCAAGATGTACGTCACCGGCGGCTTAGGGTCTACCTTCCACGGCGAGGCGTTCACACCGGCATATGATCTTCCCAATGATACGGCATACGCGGAAACATGCGCTTCCATAGGCATGTGCTTTTTCGCGCGCAGGATGCTGGAAATCAAGCCGGAAGGCCGTGTAGCCGACTTGCTGGAGCGGCAGTTGTTTAACAATATCCTTGCCGGCATCCAGTTGGACGGCACCCGTTTCTTTTATGTTAACCCGCTGGAGGTCATTCCATCCATATCCGGTGCCGCGCCTGCCCATAAGCATGTACAGCCGCAGCGTCCGGGGTGGCACGCATGCGCCTGCTGTCCGCCCAATCTGTCCCGCTTGATACTCTCACTGGGACGGTATGCCTGGGGGTCGGGAGACAGAACCATATACGCCCATCTGTGGTTAGGCGGGTCCGCGCAGTTTTCAGTCGCGGGCCGGGTAGATGTTGCATGCGAAAGCCAATATCCATGGAATGGGGCGGTGTGTTATACCATAAGCCCCGCCATGGAAGGCGCGAGGTTCTGTTTGGCCATCCATCTTCCTTCCTGCTGCCGAAACGCGTACTGGTTATTGAACGGAGAGGTGTTTGAGCCTGATATGAAAGACGGGTATGCCTATATCGACCGGGCGTGGCACAAAGGGGATACCGTAAAAATCATATCCGAGCTGCCCGTTCTGCGGCTTTATTCCAACCTCGCGGTACCACGTAATGCGGGCCTTACCTGTTTGCAAAGAGGCCCCGTTATTTTCTGTTTGGAAGAGTGCGATAACAGCGCGCCGCTTGCGGCGCTGCGCCTGCCGCCAGACGCGGAGATTGGCGTTGAAAAGATTCACGACGGTGCTTTAAAGGGTATGACGGCATTGACATGGGAGGGGGTACGGGAAATCTCAGATACCGGCCTCTATTCGGAACGCCATCCCATAGCTTACCCGGCAAAAGTGAAGGCCATACCTTATTTTGCGTGGGGAAACCGCGAAGCGGGCGAAATGCGTGTGTGGGTGAGGGAATAGTCTGGGTTTTTAATACTATCGTAAAGGGGCTCGATATCCTCCGCGCCGTGTCTTGGTGTCTTGGTGCCTCCCGCGGCTTGGTTGCCAGTCCCGTACGCATATGCTAAAATGAAGCCCGTTTCATGCACCCGTAGCTCAGTAGGATAGAGCGACCGCCTCCTAAGCGGTAGGTCGTGGGTTCGAATCCCGCCGGGTGTGCCAATCCGCAAGTAATCCGAACGCCCCGCTGATGATAAAACAATCGGTGAGGGCTTCGGATTTTTTAGTTAGACTTAAAAAACGCAAAAAGGAGCGCGCCTCGGTGGACATTTTATCCGGAAGCGCGTTCCAACAAATCATCGCAAAACTTGTTCCATTTGATTTCATATTCTTTATCGGAAATAATATCCATATCATATACACTATGTATTTGACGTTTAATTGCTTCGTATG
>Ga0123354_10010821_pt1 | contig 14082 bp, 4 predicted proteins | sample TergutLab28metaG_2_FD_97872 | JGI IMG/M metagenome (GOLD analysis project Ga0123354, IMG submission 97872) | Labiotermes labralis P4 segment gut microbial communities from Petit-Saut dam, French Guiana - Lab288 P4 | ecosystem: Host-associated > Arthropoda: Insects > Digestive system > Gut ... | reverse complement strand
TTTTTTTTTTTTTTTTTTTTTTTTTTTTTTTTTTTTTTTTTTTTTTTTTTTTTTTTTTTTTTTTGTTTTTTTTTTTTTTGGGGGGGGGGGGGGGATTGTTGGGATTGTCTATTTTGGTTTCTATAATTTGTAGTCATGGTAATTATTATTTTCAATTTTCTGTGTTCTTCCATGTTAATGTTTCTTTGTTTTTTTTTTATTTCTTTGACCCCTTTGTGGATTTTCTTCTGGTTTTTTGTGGTTAAATTGTTCCTTGTTTTTTTATTTCTTTAGTTTATATTTTCTGATTTTTTTTTGAAGTAGTTTGGGTTTTTTTGGCTATTATTTAATTTCTTAAGGCCACATTCTTCTTAGTTCATGGATTTGTGTTCTTATGATTCTCGCTAGAGAGTTAGTTCCAATCAGAATACCACACCATCTATGCATCACTTACAAGATGGATTAAAACTCACATCACTACATCACGCATCACTCCACACAGACTCAACAATATTAAATCCAAAGATTTTAATTATAGCCCATTTTTAACCTACATTTGTGTTATTTATATAAATGTAACTGAAATTATAACAATTTTTAATTGTTATGGAGTGACAGCGACACAACTAATCACATTTGTACATTTGTATTCTTGTAATAATAACATCACCCTGATGATGGCCACAATAGCAGCTGAAACATGTTGGTGAGAAATTAGTGAATAAAATACATCATAAACTTTGGAGTGCACTTTGTTGTTTATTTATATTATGGATCTTAATCTTTATATTTTTAGATAGCAAACTGGAAGTCAAAAGATTCTGCACCTAATGATAGCAAGTATTCCCTGACTTCAAATCTGCTCTTAATTTCACCTTGAATGGAATTTTGATTTGTAGGGTTGTTCAGGAAATATTAATTAACATATATGGTTTACCATATTTATGTACCTTCACAGCACCACAGAACACAAACATATAAGGCAATGAGCCAATTTTGTGACATATACTTACTTGTTCTTTATAGAATTAATCATATCCTTCGTGATGCCAGACTTGAAAGGTGACAAATCTTTGTCAATTACCGAAGAATAGCAGTAGCAAGATTCTTGTGGACAGGGCTTGTAAGCAGACACTGAATCCTGAATTAGTTTCAAGTACATATTTTCTTCTGGAATTAATAAATATTCAAGTTACCAAATATCTCATTCATGAATGTTAAGTTTATAACTACAGTGTAATAATAACATTCACAATAAACCAATTATGATTAACAGCTGATAGAAGTGCAAAAAGGAACATTTAATGGCTGGATCAACATAAACACTGTCGCATGATGTCACATTATACCCAAAAACTACATCATTAAAACAGTCTCAAACTCAAATTCTGCACATGGAAACATGAGTCTGAAATTAAGATGTGGGGGAATTACCCAGAAGAATGCAAACAACATTCAAAACACGGCGAAAGTTTGAAATAAAGAATATGAGTCTGATTCTCATGTAGCCCTTGGTTTCACACTACATTAATTCGTAACTCTACAAATTACGGTTGTTGTCACAGCACAATTACATTATTCATGTTATGGCAGCAACAGAGCATTTCAAACAGGCCATGTTAAAGATCCAAAAGAAGCGATAGCTGTTCACATGACATGGCTTAAGTAAGGCGCGCCATTTCTTAGCCAAGAACTTCAGGAGACCCAACAAATATTACAAACAACAAATTTCGGTGGAAGAAAACCTTCTTATGGTCTAACGATGATAATTCCGATGCAACCAAGTTGTAAAGAATTTCTCCCAAAACAAACGTATCCTATATAATACACACAGCCGAATCTCCAATTAATCTGGCAATTTTGTCGCAATTTAAGGAGCAAAATTATTGCTGAATGTAGACTTGCATTTACGAGCCTAACCTTGACAAAAAAAACCCAATTGCACGTGAGCTTTACCTTTTGAATGTTTCCATGTGTATTCATCTTGCGTGTCTGTGCAATGCACATCACTCGTTACAGTGCAGGTACCATCAAAATTTGCAGCTACAGAAGTTGCCAAAAGTAAAAGAAACTGATACGGCATTTCCACTCAGTTCAAATCTCCACCTAAATACACTGGAACCGAAACGCTTTCCTTTAGGTGCTGCAATCAGACATGCGAATCACTACAACCACAACAGTGCAGCCACGGACAATCTATTAAATGTTACCAGGTTCGCCAACATTGATATCGTAACTTATCGGGATAGATATTAAAACCGATAGTTATTCGCAATATATTGTGCCTCAGAATCTACACTAGGAATAAAAGTGAAATAAAAAAACGAAATATCCCTAAATTCGTGGTAAGTACTCCAGTAACATTCGAAAAGTCTCCGCATTACTTGCGTAGCTTTGGTCGCTGTACGTTTTGGCGAGCATGCAGGGTACATTGCAAGTTATGTTTGTCTCTCTACAATACAGTTTTATACGTCTATACGACCAGTGGTTGTAACCTAAGGCCAGTTAGGTTTTTCAGCGAAGCTTGTTTCTTTTATCAAACTGGAAAGAAGTTCTTGCAATCATTAACGAGGTACATCCAGCAAACATTGCCGTATTTTAGCCTCACTGCATTTGTGAATAGATGATATAACACCCGGTGACATCAGGATAGCATGTACAATGTCAGTTTCAAGAAAACAAAGTTGTTCAAAAATAACGATAAGCGGCCCGACTCTCCGCCAGCAATAAGTTGTATGTCGTGTTGGGCGGTGTAATAGTCGGTAAACAGAGCTATGCAAAATATCGCAGCCATAATAACCTTTAGAAAATCTAATAATTCTCAAGAGTGTTACAGCTGCTGTTGAAAATTTTGTCCTTTTCACCGAATGAACACGGCATACCTGTAGCACACGTTATTAATTCTCCGGAGTTCCTCCCCGGAAATTGTTTAAATCTCGCGGCGGATTTTTGTTTCTTAGTTCTTCCAGAGTGTGGGAATTTGTTTTACACACTATATCTTTTAAACTTGAACACAAACGTCACAAATCACGTCGTTCATTTGCAAGTGGTTTGACTGCAAACTGGCACCAACATTTTATGCAACAGTTTCCAGCAGACTCATATTTGAAATAGATTTGCATTACACATGCGCGCTGTCTGATAGTGTATCCGACTTGCTTTACAGAGGACATTACGCTGTGTTTATGAACTTAAAAACAAGTCATATTTCCGTCAAACACAACTACATTATTTTATTCAGGAATGGCTCTATGTTTCGGTCTAAAAAGACTACCATCAGGCCAAATACTTAAAGGTATAATACTATTCCAGCAGTACCAACTGATGAGTAAAGACTCAGTTTCTCTCATGATACAGCCTTTACCCATATTCTGCTTCTGGTAGGAATAAGAGTATACAAGAATGTGCAGTATGTGAGGTTCCAAGCCTTTGAAACAATGCATTTGATATCGTCATTCTTCTGTGACTGCACTCCATCACTGGGTGTTTGTTGCAGTAACATTTCAAGACTATATAGTGGCCTCATCTATGAGGGTCAGATGTCCAATGACAAACACAAGGACAGGTGGATCCATAAATTATAAAGGGTGAGTGTGTCATGTAATTGGCTGGCAGGAAGATTAAAAATGGACCAATCATGGAGTGGCATAACAGGCAGAGTGTACATTCATTAAGCAAGAGCATGGTGAGAGAGAGTTAGGCTGAGGACTGAACATCACCAGCCACCCACAGGAGAGGGGGTGTTAGGCCACAAATGCACAGGGATGTAGAGAAATAACAGGAGGTGACAGTGGAGCAGTTTCCACCATGGACTAGGGCCCAGCCTAGTGACCAGCCATGTTGCTCACTAGTGGACAACACCTGTTCCACACTGCACGAATCAGTGACAGGACAACCTAACTGTATAGCAGCAGTGGCCCAGAAGCATGTGGAGGGATAAGGTTAAGTGTGGAGGAAAAGGTCAGTCAGATTGGTTCACACTATGAAGCGACGACCAGGACACAGGAGGGAAAGTAGTGATAAAATAGGATGGAAAATAAAGGAAATAAAACATGCAGACCCAATGGTAGAGTGCAACATCCCAGATGTATGAAGATCTCAGTTGTGCAGTATGTTAAATGTACGTACACCGCCATTCAAGTGTGAATGTATCCTAAGATAAGTGTCATTTCTTTTTTTGTAATGATTTACTGTTGAGTATGACAGTAAATCAACACTGCAGGAGATTTAATCTTCATACATTATTTACCAAAGTACAGATCACATGTAAAAATAATATCAAGGATATATAGTAGCCATATGTGAACTACAGTTTAACAAACCAGACCACTGTTGGTTCAGTCCACACTTGCCTTTTTTTGTTGGATTATTTAAAGTTACTTCCATTTATATATGTGTTTAATTATTCCAGCCAATGACCAACCCCCAAGTGCATCTATTCAGTAATTTACAAAGTAATACAAAACCATATTATACGTATCCACATTTAAAGTATCAAGGTCTGTAAACATGTATGTCAAATATATCCCAAATTAGAAGAACTACATTTTTCAATTTATGGACCTGTATTCATGAATAACGAACCTCACTGTAACATCACTCCATCCTGTATAAAGCAACAGTATCCAGACTGTTGTGTTACAGAGTGCTGTAAACATCTTGCACCATCAAAGATTCATACAAAATCGAACCATAATTCTTCACTAATTTTAAGGCTCAAATATGCTGTATGTGCACGGGTATTGTGGTGGTGTAACTTCATAGCAGTTTCACTTTACTGCACTAAATGCATACAGTTTATGATAAAACAAGCCTAATGATATTCTGCACACACAAGTTTAAAATACAGGAACATAATACAATAGTGAAGGAAGTAATTTGATTTTATTTGAAACCGTTAATACTGTTCTGCACATCAAGCACAATTATAATATTCCTTTTTTGTACAGTTATCTGTTGCTACTATGTCCCCCAAAACTGAATTGGACACATAATTTTATATATAAAGAAGGGAGAGAAAAAAAAAAAAAAAAAGAGGGCACAAAATATTTTGGCAAGGGTTCAAATAAAAATAATCCTCTTCATTCTTTCCCCATTTTTAAATTTCCTCTCAATGCCTTTTTTGTAGAGGCATACAATGCAATGCAATGACTTGGATGATGTTTCATTTGTCTCATAATAAATCATACTACAATGTGATGCATCACTATGGATCATAGAGTAACACATAATTCAGTTGGAAAGCAATACGTGAGTGGATCCATCTGCTTTTATGAAGGTCACGGTCATACATGTCAATAAAGTCATGTTTTTAATTTTGGAGAACACAAAACAAAAACATGAAGTGGATGTGACAGACTTCCTACATCAAAACAGGCAGTTTTTGGATGCAGAGACAATAATTTCAACAACAGCTGATGGACAACTTGAATACTCATACATTTTGTTATGCAGAGTTTTGTAAACGTTACTTAAGTCCTTCCACAACCTACCACCTTAAGCTTCAAAATGGAAACCAGTTCATTGCTGTAGGCAGCATTCCAACATTTCCTTGTCTAATTCACAATGAAGCTTTCAATTTTGTATAATGCAAGATAAAGATATAAAACATCTATCACAAAATATAATTTTCATGTGTTTGTAAGAACTTTGTTCACACAGTCTGTTAGGTAACATTAATTCAGGACATTAATGTGACATTTTTAAATCACAGACAAGATAAATGAAATCACTCTGGCTGTACAGGGTGAACTCAGTATGCAACTTAAAAATGCTGAAAAAATAAAAGGTAAGAATCTCAAACCGATGTGTACTATAAAAAAGACATCTGAAAGGAATGAAATGACATCCATATGCAAATTCTGGTGGACACAGTAAGCTGGCATAACTAATACTGCATCTGCATATGAAACTAGATCACATAACACAAAATGTTACAGTGACTTATTGCAGTTTCCTCTATATACAGTCTGTACAAAATCCTGGAATATGAGGACTTGCATACAAAAGAACTTACAGTTCAAACACATTATCATTCATTACCCAGCCCAATACTGCAAGAGAAATAATTTTTATTACAAGGACATGATGGGCCTCTCCATGTTCACTACTTTTTCAGATGTTACATAAAGCTAAAAACTCAGCAGATGCTAAAAGATGACCTGTATACAGTCATTTGTGACTCTTTGACACACTGCCTAGTACAATCAATAGATGTCACTTATTCCATGCCACTGGTGATTAAGGTTCAGTAGCTGCTCTCTGCCTGTTAACTGCTTAGTAAACAGAAGAAATATGCTTAAAAATATTTATGTAATATAATCTAGGAAACAGTGTTCTCCTTAACATGGAATTAGACCTGGAAGGAGTTTTACCAATGTCCACAATACAAGATATCTTCTAACAGCTACTCTGCCAATAAATTTTAGCACTTCAATTTTTAGTACTTGTTTCAAAAAATATAATTTCAAAGTACAATAACTTAAAAGCTTAAGCAGTTTAATTATGTTAGAGAGAGACAAGTCACTGATCACTATAGAAGTCCAGGTAATAAAACTTACATACAACACAAAATTACACATATGTAACAAAAGTTAGCAGACATATGTAAGATAATATTAAGCAGTTTTATTAGATATTTTAAAATTACTGGCTTATGAAGCACAACTCGTTGTAAAGACAGAGCTTATAACTGACCCATGACTCAAACAAATAAGGCATGAAGTACCTGTACCTATTTTAGCATGCTCTGTCCACTACCCATTTTTATGCTGAATTTAGTGGTGTCATTTGCCAAGCATGGCGATGGCAATGGTTCATAAAAATTGCTAGTAAACAAAACAACAACACAATAATTTTGATACACCATTTGGCAAGAGTTCTACCTTGATAGAGACAAATTTAATATTACTGTAAAAAGATACAAGAATCTAATTACCTCTTTCCTCATTGCAATCAAATTATGTTCTGACCTGACAAATAAGTCATCCACATTATTTACATTTCATGATGAATGACTCACAAAACATTGCCTTTGTGCCCTCATAAAGACTGACTCACATGAGCACATGTACACATTGCCTTCCATATGACTGGCTCACATGTACACATTGCCTTCCATACAACTGGCTCACATGAACATATTGCCTTCCTTACGAATGACTCACATGAACACATGATATACTGCCTTCCTTATGACTCTTTCATACGAACACATTGCCTTCCTTACAACTGATTCACAGACATGCAAGTTACATTGCTTTCCTACAGAATGACCACTATCTCCAGGTGAAAAGTTAATGTCTTCAGTGCTGGAGTCCAACAGCTTCACAAACATATTCGAGTCTAACTGGTCTGTGTATCTGTATGTTTAATTTCCCGTACTACTTAATGAAATTCAAATAGAATCAGGTTCAGAGATGGGAATTTTGTTTTGGTCCATATGGTCTATAGCACAGACATTGTAAGTGACCACTATCCATTCTTCTAAGCATGGCAGCAGACCGCGATGCTCACAATTGTTCCAGTCTGCTGTCAGTCAGGATTTACACTTCAGTTCTATGTACTGCTGCTAGTTTTTAAGTATTTCACCATCAAGTTTAGAAACGATGACAGAAACATTTTCCTGTTACTGGCAATGAACACATTGTTTACTGGACTTCGAAGATTTGTGAGTTAAGTGAGCCAACAAGAAGTGACAAGCAACAGTTGTCAGACAAAATGAAGTCCCTACACAGACCCCACTTCACGTGAAGGCAGTGTCTGGTGTCCCATACACAAATCAAAGTTTAGAGAATTTCTCAAAAATGGTTGATGACACATAAAATGTGTATCACATACACAAACATCTCACACAAATCCCTACATGGTAAGAAAATACTGATTAATGACACATGCAAAATTGCAAAGAACGCATAGAGAACTCACACAAGGTCTTCACTCTTCTAGGATCTTACACAGAGTAGATTGACAGTTAGGTACTGGCATTGCAGGAAAACTTATCAGTGCCATCCTCAATGCTCAAGCAGTGAAGATGGCACTGATAGATATTACTATTAGTAAGCTGCAATTAGAGTTAGATAAGTGAAGAAGTTTTTAATGTCAATAGAACTTCACTCTTCTGGGTTATTATGCAGCAAGTAGTGGTAATTCCTTACCAATGTTTCAGGACAATCTATTGGTCCATCTTCAAGTTTGAAGTTGGGAATGATAAGTTGTCCCAAATTGCCGGTAAGGAATTACCACTACTTGCTGCATAATAACCCAGCAAGAGTGAAGTTCTCAGCTACTTGGCGGCACAAGCCTAAAATTACGCTTATTAATGTCAAGTTTAAAAACTACACACTGTGTAGGGAAAAGTCTTATGCATAAGACTAATAATTAGCCACAGCTATTAAACTTACAGTAAAGCATCACTGTGTCAGGCAACTTAAACATCATAACATCAGAGATGCAAGGGTCAGATAACTATTACCTAATAATATATGACACTTTCGTTAAATATTTGTTACAGTGATTTTAATTCAGTACTCCACTACCACATTTCACTCAATGAAAATAATTTTAATTTCAGAGCATAATAAATTCTGGTCCAGACATCCTGTTGTGACACAATACATAAAAAGGAAAACTAAAACTGTCAATTACAACTCAACTTGACAATTCCTTGATATCCAATTGTACTTCATGTTTTGGCCTTACAAGGTCAGCACCAGGTACTAGCATTTATAAAAACAGAGAAATGCATAATAAAATTCATGAGTAAGATTGGGATCTCATCATTTTTTGCATCTAATTCTTGCCAAAACATGGGAGAAACCTGATGCTGCAATATTTTAAAATAACTTACCTACTTCAACAAGAGATGTATCCCATGTTTTTTGGAAGAATTAGATTCAAAATATTTTTACACTCCACACATTTTGGAAAAAGAATGGTATATTTATCTCATACACTGAATTGCGTATACAAGACTTTTGCAGGAGCAAAGAGGACAACCTCAACAACTGCAATGTAGGTTCTCCTGGAACTCCCTCCTCTTTCTGTGATGACTGAAGCAGAGGCCCAGTCTTGGATCTACATTTTAATGTGTAGCTAGTGGTGGAAACCTAAATCCACAAATTTCAGTCATGCCAGAAAATCTCCAGACATGGAGCATGAACCCATCCTACAGATGGGGACTGAACTGGATGATCCCAAGATATGCATACCACAAGCTTCTCACGCTCAAGTAACCTGACAAGTGTAGGAGCAGAACGGGATTAAACTGGATATCAAAGAGGGCCTCGTCTGGTGCTGGGGTGTATAGATGAGGCTTGAGATGAGAGCATAGCTTCAGCTTTGGCTCAACATCACAGTATTCCAGGCTGAAATATAGGCCATTAAGTATATAACAAATTCACTAATATACTTCAGCTCAACAATTATTTATTGGATCATATAGGCTACATGTTTTGACTGTTAACAGGTCATCATCAGGCCTAGCCAATTGTTACCAATCCCAACACCAGGTGGACCCTTACAACTAATCCAGTTGGAAATACAGAGAATAAAAACTAGCCAGCCCTGACTGCCAATTTGAAATATACTGGGCAGCACGAAATACCCTGAGAGGCAGTATCACACAAGTCTCACCGCACCAAGAGAAAGTTGAGTAGCACTCATAGTTCAGTAAGCAATTGAATGGTGATAAAAACTGTCCTAAGTGTCAAATACCTACCCAAGTTTTGTTTTAACTAGATAATGTATGTATCACATTTTAACATGGAGGATTAAAAACAATGAAGAATTGGACAAACTGATAAAGCACAAAAATATAGTCAACTACATCAAAGCTGGTTCGGCCATATACAAAGAAAGCCTGAAGCCAGGGCAACTAAGAAGATATTTAAATGGAATCCCTTAACCACCAGACCAAGAGGAAGACCCAAACATAGATGGGAGGACATCATCATACAGGACCTTGGTCAAATGAAGATCAAAAATTGGTTAACCTGTGTCCAGGATAGAGCAAAGTGGAAGGATGTCAGTGAGGGGGCCAAAACCTTCAATTAAAGGAGGTTCAGCACCTGAAGAAGAAGAAGATGTATCACATTTTATCTAGTACCAGATTTTACATTTGTTTACAACTGTACAAGATATTGGGATCCCAATCTTCTAACAGCACCTTCGACTTATTCTGCTGGAGGCCTGATGATGACCTGTTAACAGGTCGAAACATGTAGCCTATATGATCCAATTAAATAATTGTTGTACTGACATATATTAGTGAATTTGTTATATACTTCATTAGAGCACTTCGTGATGCCCTCCCTAAAATAGGCCATTAAGGCTTGTGTAATGTAGAAGATAAAGAGGGTTACACAGGAATATCTACATTCTTTTCAAAAGTTGAGTAGCCTTCAAGGCCCTTGACACTCTCCAGATAATTCTGAATTTGTCTGGGACTGCCATCAATCGCTGGTGAAACTGGCAGAACATAGCAGGATCCAACTGATACGGGTGCCAGGACACACAGGGATTGATGGAAATGAAACAGCTGATCAGTCAGCTAGGCCAGGCTCCTCACATCCACTTGCAGGACCTAAGCCTGCCCTCAGCATATATGAGGAGGGAGGAGGTTGCCAGGAAGTGAACAAGGGCTGGATAAGTAGATAACATGAAGAATATTGGCAGTCCATTTGTGGACAAAGGCAAGCTAAGGACTTTCTCAAAAGACCCTCTGCTAAAAGAGTTGGGGAATTACTCAACTTAGCAGAAATCAGCTAAGAGAAATGATGGGGCTTCTGACAGGGCACTGCCATTCAATTTTCTCAATATTTTTATAAATACCAGTACCTGATGACAGCCAAGTAAGACCAAAACATACAGTACAGTTCAACACTCAAATAGAACAGATCAGAATAAAAAGCGGGTTTGACCCGTTACGGTCCCAATACATGTAGGCCTTTCCATGATAGGCGCTTGTGCCCCTTAGACTGATGTCCAAGACATGGGAGCCCTGTTCCTTTAATAAAGTCCCAGATTGCCCCCAGACTAAATAATTGTTGAGTTGTGACTGATGGTTTTCCTTGACATGTTATATTCAGAGTATTATGAATGATAAATAAAAAAAGCAAGTGTGAAGAACTGAACCTATTTCTTGCTGCCGCCTACATTGTCTCTCAATACTTCAAATGCTTCCACACTAGAATTTAATTTTAAATGATGGCCATACCCAAATGTTACATACTTACACACTTACATCCTTAATTACTTTCACCTCCTGGCTGAAAAGTATTTTACAGGAAGGATGCAATGCTACAAGTACCAAAATATTTCACGTTACTTTCTGGTTTAGCAGAGACCATCACAGTTTGTGCCGACACACAATATCAGTTATGTGGAGATACACACTTTTTGCCATCAAACACTCCAATTCCAAAACTTTTTAAAACATAAATGCATTAAATGTTAACGAAACTGTAGAGAAATCAATGACTTACGATAAATTACAAACAAAATTACTATGAATTTTTCACCTGAATACATCTGTCACACACACACACACTGAGGTAAGATGAAATGCACTTCTACCTCTGTAATTGTGAATGTTTACAAAACTCCATAAAACAACGCAATTCTGAAATGATCATGAATGCTTCAGCATTTCTGTTATTTTGTGAATAGGAAATGCTTATATTCAGAAAATTTTAAATTAAGTTTAAAAGCAAATGTCCTAATGCCTTCCAGTATGTTTCATACAACTGTCACAATCAAATGTCATTAACAACACAACAAGTCATATACAAGTAACAGATCACGACAATGGATATATCATTTTTAGTTTCCAAGTAGAAACTCAAGTTATTGTGCTGCAGCTGTAACACTGGCACACATCAAGATTGGTTCAGAACAACAGCACAACTTCCAAGCATATTCACACATGCAATGCCAGATGATACATGCAGTCCACACCCATGGTACTTGCTGGACATAAAGCAGTTTGCACAAATATTATTTTCTGTACCATATCTGAAGGGTGGAAGGACCATGCACATTTTGGAACTCGTTCTGAAGTATAAATAGCATTCTCAACCTGACAGTATAAAAGCCAGATAGGCTGCAGCTGAACAAACTGGAAACAAAAGAAATATACTTCTAGGCCCAGTACCATTTGATAGATTTCCCAGCATTGCATTACTGTTCTACCTGATTCTGGCTGTGTACTCATGATCCTTCAACTGATGTGTCTGCTAATCATGATGCTCTGGGCTGCAACCTTTCATCATCACCCATTTTTAGTCCCATTGTTTCAACCTTTCATGACCAGTTCTGATGAAAAAAAGATAAGACCACATGGTTTGCAGGTCAGCTCCCCCACTGCCATGCTACTGTGCAGCTCTGTCTTGCACCAACAGAGGCTAACTGCCCTTGTGCTTTACGGAATCAGACTCTCCTCCAGGCATTGAATGTACTTCATGCTGCCAAAAGTGTTCATATTTTATTACAAATAAAATTCCATGCTTTTTAAGCTGTCTGAGGTTGTTTTATAGTTTTATTACACATATTTTTAAGTTCCTGGACCTAAACAGGCCTGCTACACTGAAAATTGATTCTGATGTTTGTGACAGTTTTGTCAGTCCAAGTTAACCACAAATATCAAGACTGTACTGTATGTGTACATGTGTGCACTTATGTCTTTGCTTGACCGTAACATGTGGTATATAAAAACAGAGGTAAAACACACTCTCAGGGGTACTACAATAAACACAGGGCAGGTTTACCACTTAAACTTTATAAATATCTAAGTCCACAGTGTGTACACTTTTACAAAATAAATAATGAGGGCAATACTTTTTCATTACCAATTAAATGTTTAACACAATATTCTGTTTGAATGTGTTCAACTCTAATGAAATATGGGCTGCATAACAAGAATTGACAGTATCATTCTACCCCAACTAGCATGCATTTTCACATACATACTGACGTCATAAACAGTGATTTCTCGCAAAAGTTTCCCATTAAGATACACTATTATTGATGAAGTAACATTACACTTTTCAAGAGTGCAAATCATATTGACATGGCAGTTCATTCACATATCCTTCATTTCTAGTAACAGAAGGCACAAAAGATTTAAAACCTGTGACAAACAGGACAAACTTTTTAAACATATGGAGCTGACAACCTAGGATGCAGAGTAATGTTAATGCCAGTGACAGCATGTGCCATAGATTGCCTCTGCATCTGACAGTAATCTTGTCTAATGTAGAGTGATTACTGACAATTAACTTCAGGTTACATGATATCAAAACAAATAAGAAATGTAACTAAACTCAATATAAATTTATACATCTGACAAACATATCTGTATCATATATAAAAAAGTAAGCAATTTAAACCGTACATGTTCAAATGTTCATGATTACATCACAAAAAGAGCAGAAGTAGGGGTCACAGTTAAAACCTGAAGATTATTTTACTGTCTTTCATGTTCAAATGCAACAAAGTATGTTATTGTAATTCATGTTCCAGTTAAAAAAAAACTATGTTACTGTATTAGACTTACATTCAATTACACCAACTCATTGCACACTCTCTATTACATATCTATACCATAATTCTCCTACATGTTTCAGTGTATCTCACACCAACTTCTTCAGGGAGAACTTGCATATTCCATACTCAAAACTATCTGCTCTTGCACAGCTACTGTCTATGGTACATTGGTTGTGTCATACAATATAAAAGACACAACTTTGTAGTGTTACAATACTTTTTTTACAGTGGCTAAAATCATGTGTGCTGCATTACAGTGCTGTTCTGTGTGGTACAAACCTTGAGAGTCTGTAATTAAGATCTTCTACTTACAGTATGTACACAGGGTTGTGACAACACACATTTTGTCACATCCCTGTATAATACTGCATATAAATAGCAACTGTTCAGAGCCAAACATATACATAAGTACATACATACTATATATATATATATATATATAGTACACATATAGTACTACACACACACACACACATATATATATATATATATATACAGGGTGTTTCACGACTTTAGGGCATAACTGCAGGAGGTGATTTCCTAGGCCTTTGTGATCAAAAA
>Ga0123354_10010820_pt1 | contig 14083 bp, 4 predicted proteins | sample TergutLab28metaG_2_FD_97872 | JGI IMG/M metagenome (GOLD analysis project Ga0123354, IMG submission 97872) | Labiotermes labralis P4 segment gut microbial communities from Petit-Saut dam, French Guiana - Lab288 P4 | ecosystem: Host-associated > Arthropoda: Insects > Digestive system > Gut ... | reverse complement strand
TTGGTTGGTTGGTTGGTTGGTTGGTTGGTTGGTTGGTTGATTGGTTGGTTGGTTGGTTGGTTGGTTGGTTGGGTTAGGTAAGGTTAGGTTGGTTAGGTTGGTTGGTTGGTTGGTTGGTTGGTTGGTAGGTAGGTTGATTGGTTGGTTGGTAGGTTGATTGGTTGGTTGGTAGGTTGATTGGTTGGTTGGTTGGGTTAGGTAAGGTGAGGTTGTTTGGTTGGTTGGTTGGTTGGTTAGCTGGTTGTTTTGTTGGTAGGTTGATTGGTTGGTTGGTTGGTTAGCTAATTGGTTATTTGGTTGATTCTTTTGCAAGCCGGTTGCTTGGTTGGTTGTTGGTTAATTCTTAGGTGACATCATCCTCCTGAGCATTCTTATCAATTTTGTTATTTTTACTATCCGATAAACACAACTATTTATTGGTTATTTAGTCAGTTAATTCTTTGCTTGTAACAATTTGATCTTATTACAATAATATTCTCGAAAAGGGAAAATTCCTGTAAATTTTTTCCGATCTGTTAAGTGTTCTTCGATCTGGGGACTGAACTCCGTCGTGTCCCCCGATAACACAGGACCAAGCCCCCGTAAACTTTATGACTCTGGCCGTGTGTTTGCTACAAACTAAATCTGCGAATCCCACCTGTGTTTTCAAACAGATGACATTGGATAAAATTCTAGCAGTAAACACACACACTTGCGGTCTACTACGCAGTAACGGAAACTAAGCTCATTAAGGCCAACTGACGGGTTAATCTGTGGCGATTAAGCCAGTTTTGAAACATGAATAGCTTGTCGATTCATTTTTTAATAAGTACGAGTATAAACCTAAAATGACAATTATTTATATTCATAAATGCCTATACTACATATATTTCTAATTTTAAGGCCGTGTATTGGAGTACATATATACTTGGTTACACTTCGGATTAATTTTCTTTTCACTCTATCCTGTTCCTTCATAAAATATGAAAAGACGATTCTTATGTCCCAAGACACAAAGAATTATGAGGTGTCTTTAAAAGGTCGAGTACAGCTGTGTGCTTCCATATTAAGGCATAAGGGGAAGAGGCTATATAGTGGCACACATCTGTAACCTGGACAATATAAGTACATATGTGACTGGTCAGTTTCACATCACAGTCTTTTATCCCCGGGAAAGCCCATTTAGTAGAAGGTAGCGTGGGCCAACAAGACATCTGAAAGCTACCGGGAAAAGAACGGTGATTCCTAAGCCATCTGCCCGTAGCCCAGTCACTGAACCAACTGAGCTATTCAGACGCTACAACACCTTTTGATTTTTAAACTCTCAATTATGAAAGAACAGAAAGTAGTAACCCAGCTTTTTCCTAATCAACCACATATTTCGAAATGGTAAACCAGTACAAATTTAGAGCAGAGCGATAAAAGTTTTGTACTTTCCATTCAAAAATCGTATAAATAAAAATCTTAATTATCATGGGCTTAAAAATCTTGATCTTCCAAGACATACACTGTATGTTTAGCATATCACGTGATAGCACGTGGGAACCCTACATATTTTCTGAGTGAAGTACTACTGCTTGACAACTTTGATTGAAAGTTGCTATCAGAATGAACAAATTGGTCGCATGCCTTTTGTTTATAAACATCAATATACTGTTACTTACAGTTCTTTACCGCAATTGTAATAAATGTCAAGTGTGAGCTTCGGGTACATAATGAAAAATATTAATTGGTTGTACTGAGAAAATACAGAAATGCTTCAGTGGCACAATCAACAATACTTGTAGGCGCCTGCACGCGTGCGCCCCCCCCCTCGCACACACACACACAAAAGCACTAAATAATAATAATAATAATAATAATAATAATAATAATACTTCTCTTTTTCGAGTACAAGTCACATCAAGTTTCAACAACAATTTGTAGTGCAACAGAACATTAAAACACTTTATTATCCAACAGATGTACAAATATATAATTCGTAGATACAATTACAATTGTTATAAAATATTTAAAAATACTTAACATTGTTCCAACATGTTTCGGATCACAAGGGATCCATAGCCAAGCACTGTATAAAGCTCCCTGATGATGGATCCCTTGTGATCCGTAACATGTTGGAACAATGTTAAGTATTTTTAAATATTTTATAACAATTGTAATTGTATCTACGAATTATATATTTGTGAATCTGTTGGATAATAAAGTGTTTTTTCATTGATGCACGGTACAAATATGAAGATAACAGAACATTATTACCGCATTTTTAGTCTATGCAGGAAACGTTCAGTTCATTATTAAAGCACTACAGGATTAAATTTATAACGTGTCTGAATGTCTACTTTAAAGCTAGTTTTACGTACACAGTCCAAGCTATGTCGAACTATTGCTTGTAAATTAAAAGAGTAAAACTTAATATTTCCGAAAGAGCGACAAGTTAGGAAACCACAACAGAAGAGGCAACAGTAAGATAACATTTTTTACGGTTCAGTTTAGGTCAATGACTATTTATTTAAGAAATATAATTTGTCTCAAAATAGTTTAGTTCATTAATTATATAGCTTATTAAAATGCATACTTTGATACATATAGTTTAGTCCTGTCTTCTTGATTGTAGATGAAAAATCGTGTGAAGTTATTTGGTTGTGCAAATTTTTCGAACACAAATGAAATCATATCGTATATTAAACGAATAATCTAATATTTTTTAAAGTATTTCCTTCCCATCGATGACTGTTTTACTATGTTGTGCTTAACTGCTGAGTGTACAAACGGAAATAGACGACTGAAATTGGCTAGAATTGTCTTACCTGAATTTACCACACATCTTGATGGGTGATATAAGCCAAAGATGACTAATTAGAACTGCATAGAAATATATTACTTGAAAACACCGTCCACCTTCTTTGGAAGTTTCTTGAGAACTAAAACCTTAAATACCTTTCGCAGCCGTGGTGTCATGTAAAAATTGAATATATGACCTCCATGGATGGGGAACGAAATTTCATAACAATTGGAGAAGGTCATGAGGCAAGGAAGGCAGATTGGACTGGTTGTAAAATGTGGTAAGAGCCACGGGAAATAAGGGTTCCGAGGAAACTAATATTGTCTTCGGAATGTTGGCTGAAAGACCTTGAATAATGACCTATTTCAAGGATGACCAAAACATACATGAGTAATCTTGTAAGGAATTAAAGGCGGCTTATGAAGTTTTAACACCTAACCCTTGAAGCGTTTAGGATGACATGAACATATTTTGATGTGATTATATTAATATATTCTGCAATGAGAAAACTAAAGTAAGGTTCAATAGCGCCAATTAATTCTTCAACTTAAGCAAAGAAAATCTGCAAGATCATCCATAAAAACTAATTTTGTTCACCATTTTGCGGCAGGCCCCTATTGGTGAAGGCTTAAATATTAACACAGATCGTTTAGGATAGCATAGTTAATAAGTCTATGGCTAACTGAAACTCTGAGTTATAGAAACATTTATATAAATTAAAAAATGTAAAGCTAAAGTGATTCCATTACAGGTCCGGTGTGGCCCAGACGGTGGGTAGAGGTATAGCTCTACTCTTCCATGATCGAGGCACTAGAAGGCGGTGAGTGGTCAGCAGCACGCCCCGGCCGCACTTTACCCCCGGGAAAGACCCGGTACCCATTTTACAGGAGGCTGGGTGAGCACCAGGGCCGGTCTGGACGGGCGGAAAACCTCGTACCCACCGGGATTTGATCCCGGACAATCCAGCCCGTAGTCAGTCGCTATACCTACTGAGCTACCCGGCCCACACATTTATATATTATTTGTGTTAAAGAAAGGAAGAGAAGTGATGTGAAATGGATTTATATTTGGTAAATTAGGAAAATTATCAGGCTTTTGTAAAAAAGGAAATTTATAATCTCTTCCCATGAAATTCAAGGAACTTGTTTAGTAGCATCAAGACTGCTAGCTCCTAAAAAAAACTCCGCTCTCTGGGGACGTTTAATGAACGCGCAATAAAAGAGCATCTCAAATTTTGCTTACAGTCTTCCATGCGATTTAGTTTAGAGCGTGGGTCGTCCGTCCAAATGTTCCCAGTTCCAGACCCGAACAGTCTGTGAGTTGTGACTGAATAAATTTCGTACACTCCCACCCCCCCTCCCAACTATTACGGCCTCCCGTTTCATCATTAATGCCATCGTTCCCACATCGTTAGCAAAATCATTTATGAAAACTAAGCTCTTCAGCTGATGAAACAGTATCCCCGATCTAATATATACTTAATCTTCCCTTACTACCATTTATGTCAATCCAAATCGTTGATCTTATTATCATCATCATCATCATCACATTCATCGTCGTCTTCATACAAGCAAAATGAATCTGGGTTTCCTCGCCGGTTTGGCTTTTAAAAAATTAGGAATTACATATTTAAACCCGCTCAGGGAAATGGTTTCCACAGTACTCTTTGTATTCTTGTGCAGGAAGAGGTACATGCGTATCTGTATCTGCTATATTCTAACATCTCCTACAGTTTTCCGCAATAGCCTCAATCCAGGGTCTATGAAGCATTAGGGGTACGAGGACCCATTTTTCTTCCAAAAATTTAACGCACTACACAGAGTAATAATTACAGTTTTTTTATGTTAATTGAGAAAGTACATTACAACAGAAAATAAATTTATATAGCGGAGCCCTCATAGAAATTAACAATTCATCAGGCAATCAAGAAATTCCCTGTCTTTTGATGCAACTGACAATTCATACTCATATTGACGACAGCCCGCCATTTTTTTTGTACGGAGCCAGATGAATCCAGTTCACGCCTCTTTCAGTCCCATTTTAAAATTTTCTTCCCATCTGCACCCCTGGGTTTCAAGGGGTGTTCTGTCCTTCCACCAAGTTTCTCCACCAAAATCTTGTAACTTTAGCATTAAAATTATATAACACTATAATAAAATCAGTATCCACTCTAAAGGAATTCACGCTCTAATCCTTAGAATAGTAATAGTAATAGTAATAATAATAATAATAATAACATAGGACAGCAGAAGGCCATGAAAATTTCTGTAGACCTATATTTTGGGCATGTAATAGCAACACTGCTATAGTCACGAGTTCGGGGGAATGAATTTGTCGATGCTGTTCGTCTCAGTCTGACCGAGATATTTCGCAGTTTCCTAGTTCTGTTCTACACATATCCCGGGAAGTAACTGCAAAGGTAACACGATTTCCTCCTTAAAAATTCTTACTTATTGAACAATCGTCTTAATTTGAAACAAAGTTGTTAAATAGATCACGAATCAATTAATAAAAGACACAGTAATAAAAAATACAATGGGATTTAAATTCAATACCGGTTAATTTGTCATTAATTCAGATATTCTGGATACCTGTTTGACTATTTAAAGATGAAAAATACCCTGAAATATGAGTCCTTAGCTCTTCTGAGATGTTATGCGGCAGAGGTTGATGGTAACCACTCTGAGACTGCATTGGAGCGGATAATTGAAATTCGCAACCTGAATTATATTTAAAGTTCAGTTACAACTGCACAGTAAACAACTCCTTTTCGGTTATACGAAACAAATTAGTTAATATTCTGCAGGTAAATAATTTGTCTGTTCCGAGAACTATAGAGCACAAAAATGACTATTTGGAAAGAATGTGGAAATTTTAAATATTGGCCTTGATATTACAAACAGTAACCATGAGGTTCTAAAAGGTTAATATTAGTGAGCAGTGCGAACGAGTTGTGTGTAATCTTGACTGCCATTCCAAGTGTTTCCTATCTGAATACAGACTCTTGATACTGAATAAGCTGTTCGTTTATTTTACGCCTACGTTTTCAGACAAATTTCAATGTGAGACTGTAAATGTGGTGGTCAAAAACAGGAAGTTCAACACCTTCTTTTAGCAAAACTCTAACAGGAGAAACGATTCCACCTGCCACCCATACAATCTGCCTCCCTGACATTCGTCCTTACTGCTGTCATCTCCCTCTTACGCTAACAAAAAAAGATTTTACGTGATGAATTGGAATGTACATGGGAGGGAGCAGCCGTGGCTTAATTTCAGATACCGACAGAGTAAGTGACTTGGAAGATTTGAGGAAAATTATGAAAAATTCAGGTATTTTGCATTCCGGCCAATTTTCGAAACGAACACCTTCCCAGTTAAGGCAGAAGCATTGTTGCTTAAGCCACGCAGTTTGGTAGATGGGTACCAACAATAGTAGGGAAATTACTGCCAACAAATTCTAACTTGCAGTAGGATACAACATGAAGGTATGAAGCGAAGGTACTTATTTGCGAAAGTACACGTTGTCACATCCCAGTAGAGAGTAATCCAAGGCTCACCGCTATAAGAACTTCATATATATATATATATATATATATGTATAAATTTTTTAAATGAATTTCCTCAACGACTCTTGCACAATTTCTTTAAAATATGACACAACCGCTTTACTGTAAGTCATACTTCATTATTTAAAATATACGTATATTAAATAATTATAAAATCATTTAATTACTTGCCTGAGAATTATCAAGAACTTACGAATCGTGTCTTATTCCTACGTGTTTAACCTTGAATTTTCTGGAAACTGAGCAGGAATTAGAGCAATGTTTATCTACCAGTGATCGGTGTATTTAATGTACTGAAATATGTAGGGGATGTAATTTTCTCTTAGACATCTCATACGTACATTTTACCTCTTGTAGACTTTCCCTATCTAACCCTTAATTTTAATGGAAGGAGCACTTTGAATGTAATCAATTTTTACTCAGACTTCAAACAAACTTTTGCTTTTTAATTTTTTGAATGGAAGCATCACGATGTGCTTGTAACGTAATATAATATTAAACAGTGTACGTCAGCACAATCACTTTATTACTCAATGTAATTATAAGGCTATATGTTTCGACTATAGATTAGTCATCCTCAGGCCTATTTTGTCAATCGTGTCATTTGATGTATTCCATGGATGTAAACAAGATGGGATCCCAAAATGTGCAGAGCATTTTGTGACACAATTGACAAAATAGGCCTGAAGATGACTAATCTATAGTCGAAACATGTAGCCCTATAATTACATTGAGTAATAAAGTGATTGTGCTGACATACACTATTTAATATTATATTTTGCTTTTTAAGTGTGTTTCTATTTCTAAATATTTCAACTTTCTTTGTTACATATTGTTGTCCTAGGTGGTACGTGATTTTATAAAAATTTTTGCGAGGGGATCAGTAGTGTTATTGTGAAGTTTTAAGAAAACCATGGTAAGAGGAACACTGAGCGGCACTGAAGTAGACAAAGTAGATCCTGCAACGGTCTCTTCAGCGTACTCCGGAATAAAGCAAACCTTTGCAGATCAGGCATTCTGCCCTGAATAACCTTCTCGCAGTAACAGTAAACAAAGTCGTAAAGCAATATACCCTTTTATTGAAGAAAATTTAACAATGCTTATTTTAGGTATATGGTGTTTCATGGATTTTAACTTGAATTTCTGTAACCGTGTTTTGCACAACCTTTTCAATAAATTACACAAAGAAACAGTGCAGACCTCTTCCTGCTACACCGACAGAAGTAAGTTTGTTGAATGGATTTTATGAGTGGAACATTACTGGTTGTAAACCAAGTCTGTTGCTTTGGTATCAGACGTAAAGTACAATACACAAGACTGTCATTTCATTTGACCTTGTGGTTGGAGAAACGCAATTTTTCCATAGGTCACCTCAAAGGCTAGCAAAGGAGAAGAACTCCGTTGCCATAAAAGTAAAGTTCCTTGACTGGCCAAAGGAAGTGACTCCACTCTTTATAACACAATCAAATTTTATTGTTCGTAGACTTCAAGGAAGCCTATGAATCAGAAGAGAAGTACTGTACAATATCCGGGAATTCAGTAGATTGCACAGACAAAAATAGTATATTATTTGTTTTTTTCAATTTTTGGCGCAACAGCCCCCAGTGGGCCAGGGCCTCCTCATTCACGAGGTTTCCAGATCACACACAACGACGCACTGCAGTCAGTAGGACTCCTCTGGACGAGTGATCAGCTCTTCGCATAGACTTCTATTTGACAATATACAATATTCACAACAGAAGGATATCCATGCCCCCGGCTGGATTCGAACCCACAATCTCAGCAGGCGAGCGCCATCAGACCTACGCCTTAGACCGCGCGACAACTGGGACCGGCAGTCCATTAATTAATCTTAGCTTCTTGTCGCAAAATAATGTGCCCATATCGATCTGAATGACTGAACACCGTTTATGAAATGCCAGTGCTGATAGCAGTTCTTTGGGCCACTCATTTTCTTGGAACTTTAAGAAGGAATTCCACACGTGGATTCCAAAAGCCTACATTGATGATGGGTGGCGCAAAACTGTAATTTTAAAACGTTAAAGTCTTCTTTACAACACTCGTAATGCATAGCTTTACCATCCATTACCAACGTAAAGAATTTGATAATCCATTTTACATTTGCTGCTTATTGAATACAACTGAAGTACTAAAGTTTTGTGTTTGATTGTAATACTTCATTTGTATTCAGTATAATATAACACAATTGGATGAATCAGAATAAAATTGAGCGCAGTCGGTATAGCGACTCGCTACGGACTGGACGGTCCGGGGATCGAATCCGGGTGGGAGCAAAATTTTCCGCACCCGTCCAGACCGACCGTGAGGCCAACCCAGCCTCCCATACAGTGGGTACCGGTTCTTGCTGGGGGTAAAGAGGCCGGGGTGTTGCGTTGACCACCCACCCCATTTAGTGTCGAGGTTGAAGGAAGAGTAGAGCTATATATCTGCTCCATCTCTGGGGCTTCGTGGCCTGTTCTAGGGTGAACTTTACCTTTACCTTTAACTTTACAACTAGTCAAACTGACGTTATTATCAAACACATAAAACTAAAGCACAAATTATTAAAATGCAAAAATATACATTTTAATGCACTGAATGACGAATATGTTGTGTTTGACTGTAATTCTTCATCTGTATGCAATATAATATAACACAACGGAATAAATCAGTATAGAATTTGCTGTTCGGCCTAACAAGAAACAGCCCGCACATGGTAGAGGGTATGCACCGGGCACTTGTACCATTATTCTAATTAATTGTAAGAACATATATTTTTCTGATTAGTTTTTAGGATTGGCAGCTGCTACCCTTTCAATTACTACTGTTCTGGTACTTTATGGTGGTCTCTAGCCTGCCCGAGACAGGAAAGGTCAGAAGAATAATGGGAGAATTCAAGAGAGTCTTCCTTGTTGTAGGTCACAAATCTAAAAAACATTAACAACAGCTGCCGGACACCATCCGTCAAACAAGATAAGATTTATTGATGTAGACATAAATAAATTGTATTGTTAGGCTATCAGATTCCAGGATGATCTACGTTTTGTTTGGCTGTGCATAATTTTGTCCTCTGGTTGACCTAATCGGCATTAACAAATGTTTTGTTACCTTCTAATTCCAAGCGAATATCCTTGCTTTTGACCTGTCCCACACGCAGATATCAGCCACCTGACCCACAAATCCCCTAACTTGAAACCCGTAAAACTCTATTATCCGAAGAAAATTTCTAGGCAACCAAAACTGCAGTCTCCATAAAATAATAGGCACACCGTCCCCAGAAGCGTCTATCATCCGTATGGATGTACAAGTGAGACTATTTGATTTGTATATTGTGAAAGACACTGTATCAATTGCAATAATATACTTTCGACTGTGACGCCATAATGAGCGAAAAAAAAATCGAAATTGAAAGCACGTTTGATTTGTACGTTACTGAACACTGTTTTTTCAGCTGCACGGGTCCATTAAGACTTGAAGGTAACTAACTAACTGACGAATTAAGAAAACTAACTACCTATGTTTGTGGTGTAGTCATTGAGAAACTATTAATTTCTAAGCTAATCAAGAAATATTTAGCCTTTTATGGAATCTCAATTTTCATTTCCGCTTTCACAACGGCCAGAAAACGGTCCTTCTCCTAAGTCAGACAAATTCATTCCACGCCTTCACACTCTAATTCTTTAAGATCAGTTTCTAGTATTATCCTTCCCTTGGCGCTCAAATTTTCCAGTTGGTCCCTTTCCTTCAAGTTTCCCCGCCGAAGCTCTCTACACACCTCTACCACGCCCCAAACGTGCCACTTCCCATACCCATCTCAATATTCCTTATTTGATCTTCTGGATAATATTTGGCCAGAAGTACTCGATAGTACGTACTTGCTTCCAAAGTCCTGTTACTTCGTCCCTATTAGGAGACTTAAATATACTCATGGATTTTAATTAATGTCCGTATTTGTTAATGAAAACGAAAACCGAGCTCGACTGAAATATTGTGGCATTTGCTGAGGGTTTCGTAGAACGACGGACTGACCCCGTTCGGTGTAATCACGTCTCCTGTCGACGTTGTAATTGGGTAGGCTAAGAAAACAGGGCAGACACCTTACCGCTTTGTAACACGTGTTACAGTTTGTTAACAGGAATTAGTCGACGTAAGATTATTAATAGCGACCACTCTCCTTAAACATTACTGCATAAAAGGAGGAATAAATCTTCTACCCAAATGTCTATCTACTGCGTTACTTTAGACCGTTTCGATCATTTGACAGTTTCGGCCTACAGTTAATTGTGATGATATTAATTTTTGGACTTTTTGTAGGGCTGCGTATATGGGAGAGCGTAAAAAGGCAAGACTTCTACCTGCGTAGGACAAAGCGCAAGGCAGAAAAGAGGTGGACATCCTTTTATTCCTCCGTGAAGACTGCAGCAACTGATCATAGAGTTTTAAACGCTAGGGTGCTTGTGTGTTATGGATATCCCAGCAAAAAGCCTATACTCACTCACTTACTTACTCCATGAAACAGAGTCCTACTTGAGAAGCTAACCGGTTCTCAGTTTGTGAAGAAATTCCCCGCATTTTATGGAAATCGAAGGTTTATTACCGCTTTTACGAGTGCGCCACTTGTCTCTATTATGAGCCAGATCAATCCAGTCCATGACCACATCCTACTTCCTGAAGATCCGTTTTAATATTATCCTCCTATTTAAGCCCGGATCTTCCAAGTGGTGTCTTTCTATCAGGTTTCTCCACCAAAATCCCACATGCATCTCTCTTCTCCCCCATACTTGCTACGTGTCCCGCCTATCTCATTCTTATCTATTTGATCACCCGAATAATATTTAGTGAGGAGAACGTCATTACGCTCCTCATTATGTAGTTTTCTCCAATCCCCTATTATCTCGTCCTGCTTAGGCCCAAATATTCTCCTCAGCACCCTGTTCTCAAACAATCTCAGCCTGCGTTCCTCCCTCAATGTAAGCGACCAAGTTCCACACCCATACAAAACAACAGGCAAAATTATAGTTCTGAAAATCTTAATATTTATATTTTTGGATAGCAAACTGGAAGACAGAATGTTCTGTGCCGAATGACAGCAAGCATTCCTAATTTCAAATTGCTTTTAATTTCTTCTTGAATAGAATTTTGATTCATTAGGATTTTTTCCAGTGTTTGAACTATTCCACCTTTTACAAGGGCCTCTTATCATTCTTTATATTGTGACTTTTTCTACATTCTGTTCTCGAAACATAACCATATTCTTAGTTTTATCAGACTTTACTTCTAGTCCAATCTCCTTACTAGCAACTATTAAATCTTCTCTGTTCTTCCTTCATGTGTGTACGCTTCCGCCCATTATATAAACAACATCAGCATAAATTTGAATCTGATGGGTACCATTTAATTTCAAGCCCTCCTGCTTTACTCAAATGGCATATTCTAAAGAACACTTGAAAAGCAATAGCGATAAAGCATCTCCTTGTTTCAAACCATTCTTAACAGGAAACATGTCAGACAAATGTTTATATATTGCGGACTGTACTACAGGTTTCCTTCAGGCACATTTTTATTAGCCTTACCAGTTTTATGGGGATACCAAACTCTATGAGAATTTTATACAACACCTCCTTCCTAACTGAATCATAGGCTTTATTGAAGTCTACAAATATCTGATGCACTACTTTATTGTATTTCCATTTTTTTTCTGAAGTATTTGGCGACTGTAGAATTTAGACTAGTAGTTGAGTTACTGCGTCGAAATACGCATTGATGAACCCCGAATTTTCCTCTGTATATGGAATTAACCTTGACAGCAGAATGTTAGATAAAATTTCGTACGTAATCGACAAAATCTGCATATCCCGTTGTGACACGATACAGGAAAACTGCTTTTGAAACAATAGTATTAGAATTCGAATATAATGCTATCCTGAAATACTCTTTTCGAAAACAAAATGCATTGAATACATTTCAAATACCTGTACTGAAGAAATAACAAAATTTTAATATCGGATTTTTAATATTAGATCTGGTAACGAATGAACGGCGGAAACACTCCCAAGTTAGAATGTGAATAAATTCCAACTAGTAGAGAATAAAGAAAAGGTGGAGGATGAAGATGGAACAAGCTTGGATGTATTATTATTATTATTATGAAGATGATATTGACACGTTTTATCATTTGTATACATTATTTCGATTATTGCGATATTTAATATTTTGTTGCATCTAAGTACTATCTTCCGTTAAGCGTGTAGCTAACTACCCTACAAAATGTAAGATGAAGTTTATATTCAGCAGATATCAAGTTAACTGCAGCGTGAATATATTTTTCGATGCTATGGTAACAGGGTCATGTGAACTATTTCTCAATGTTCATATTTATATAGAAGCCGGACTCAAGAGTAAACATTGTGATCAATCTTAACTTCCAACGTGCGATGAAGTCTGTTAACACTATGCTATCCATACGTTACACTACTGTATCTCCATTCACAGACGCCAGTCTGCTTTGTCTGTTAATTCGACTTTACATGTTCCATCATACGGATACACAGTCTATTGTACTGATACTACATACAGTGTTACTCTTACGCTTTCAGTTCCACATTGATAATTATGGTACAAAATTTAATAAACTTCTAAATATAAGGAAAAATACATACGAGGCATTCTATGTAATGTTACGTGCCTAGCATATACGTCTAAACAGAAACATTGGCTTTGTCTGGTTTAAATTTGTGTTAATCTCATTACGAACACATGTACCCCAAAATCGAATTACTACTGGCTTTTATCCCACATGCCGTAAAATTAAAGTTTTGCATCTTGTTACACAGCATATTTGTTTCATATAATTCTCGCACAAAACAGGGATTATTCCCACAAATAACATAAAAGTTTGGTCCTTATAAGGAACATGAATGAATACCATTTATTTAATTGTTTGATGTTTTAATTTGAAGTTCGGCAACACGTTACAACTTTGAAGAAGACATGCCAATTGATTAAACTGAAGTTTTTTTTAAAAAAAAGCACAATTTGATAAATGTTAACACAATTTGAGATTTGAGGCTATGTATCGCACTAGAATATGGAGATATGATGTTGTATTAGCAAGTAATTCTTTTTTCTCCTTTAAATAACGGCATCCTTTCAAATAGCTTAATACATGTTATGTATGTTCACGCGTCTTCAATACAAATAAAATAGACGATAAAAAATGTGCATGTTACAAATTTTTGACTACCATTTTTTGTCAGTATACATGACCAAAAAAAAAGCTGATTTTTCAAAAGTCAGATAATAAGTGTGAAAATTTGCAGTGCTATATATTTATAGATTTTCTACGTCTACATAACTTACAGTGACTTCTAGTTATAATTATTATATAGGCTAATTGCTAAGGCTTTATGTCGAAGCGTACTGTCACTCCAAGACAAATATTTTAAATTATTATTTTCATATATATTGTTTAGGGTCTAATTATTGAAGTATTATTTTTCAGGTTATAATGAGGGATATAATAATCATTCAGTTGATCAACAGACTCAACTCATCTCTTTCTATTTAACTTCGTTTCTTTTTATGTTTACAAAAATGTGGCACAGAATCAAATCCTTCGTCCACTAGAGCCAATAACAAAGAATTTTGTGTATTACACGTACAGTCGAACACAACTATATTTTATCTAGTAGTACAGTAAGAATACAACTACATGTTTCGGCCCTATATGTGGGCCATCTTCAGGTTGAGATTC
>Ga0123354_10010817_pt1 | contig 14084 bp, 12 predicted proteins | sample TergutLab28metaG_2_FD_97872 | JGI IMG/M metagenome (GOLD analysis project Ga0123354, IMG submission 97872) | Labiotermes labralis P4 segment gut microbial communities from Petit-Saut dam, French Guiana - Lab288 P4 | ecosystem: Host-associated > Arthropoda: Insects > Digestive system > Gut ... | reverse complement strand
TCTGGCCATTATCTCCGTAACCGTTCAACTTTGGATATAGGTGTTTTGGGTTATATCGGTATACTTTAACATAAGGAACACTCTCCCGAAGTCTGGCACATTTCTCCTGGGACATCCTGTATATTAGGCTTCTTACCGTTTTGAATATCTCATAAATTTGGTATTCGTTTGTTACAGACATAATCTAGTGTTGCAAAGCTGTATTATAGACGGCCACTTTTTATAAGGCGGCGAAGGAGTCGCTGTAAAGTGTAGCCAAAGTGTTGTGTACTCGTCTTTGTTGTAGTACAAGTAATCGTAGTGGTGGCAGTAGTAACCGACAACTTGCAAAAGTGGATTTATATGCAATCGTGATGATAACTAGTTTAGAACTGTAATTTATCCTTAACAGGAAGATAATACGATAATTGTTTGGACGATCAATTTGAGTTGTCTGTTATCGAGTCGTGTAATTGCTGTAGTTTGTATTCTGGCACATGACGCGCGGCAGTTGGCACTCTTTAATCTTGTCTGAACCATGATCCATGTTTCCTGCAATGTACAGAACAGAAACTGCAGGAGTTGAGACATATTAATATGCATTCAGTTCTGTGCCTTCTGTTACACGTGGTAGTAGAGTTCTGAATGGCCGTGTCGACCCACAGTGTAGCGTTTCAAACTGTGTAAACAACGAGTCAAATATTCCTTTCCCCCGAGTCGGTGTGCTCCTGTGTTTTACTTGCAGGTACTTAACGGTTTGGACACCCTATTTATTAACGAAGCTTACTATAATCACACATTTATTACTGTTTCTCCTGTGTAATGTATACCAGGCCGATGCCAGTGACCGCGCGGTCTAAGTCGTGGGTCTGCGGCCGTTCGCTTGCTTGCATTTTGGGTTCGAACCGCGTCGAAGGCATGGATATTTGCCTCTTCTGAGCGTTGTGTTGTCAGGTAGGGGTCTCTGCGTTAGGCTGATCACTTTTTCCGGAGGAGTCCTACCGAATGTGGTGTGTCTGAGTGTGATCGTGAAGCCTCGATAATGAGGAGGCCCTGGCCCACTAGGGGCTGTTGCGTCATGTGGGTGAAAGAAAAGTATACCAGCGTGACAAAAAATTAACCAATATATCGTGTATTCTTTATTATGTAGCGTAGCGTAGCGTATTCGGTACAGTGACTGGTTACGGGCTGGACGTTCCGGGGATCGAATCCCCGTGCGGGCGATATTTACCGCACATGCCCAGACTGGTCCTGGGGCTCATCCCCTTCCTATACAATGGGTACCGGTTCATACCCTGGGTGTGAAGCGGCCGAGGCGTGGCGCTGACCACCCATCCCCCATCTAGCGCCGAGGTTGAAGAAAGAGTAGAGTCTACTCCTCATCCGGGTCTTCGTGGCCACTTCTAGGGTGAACTTTTCCTTTTTATTCTTTCTTACCCTAATATAATATCAGTAACATTCGTCTGTTTGAAGGGTTTGTTAGGACATCTTGTGAGCTATGAGAGATCGAAAATTAATAGGATCATGTTGATCAAGAAGAATCGTCTCTAATTGTGCCGTTTCCTTCCCACAAACGATTCAGAGTAGCGACACAGGGCCTTAGACGGAGTGTGTCTTAATTGCCAGCGATGGAGTACTGTACGGTATCAGTTTGCTGTTGTTGTGCATTTTACAGAATAAATGTTGCGGGAATAAAGGAGTCTTGTATCATCACCAGGGAAGGACAAAGACTGGCAGCGTTTGAGAACAGGGCTTACGACAATATTAGGACCTCAGATAGGACTTCGCAGGCGGCTAGAGAGCTAACTTGTAACCCGTTTGCATGCAAAATACCTGCATATAAAAAACATCATATGTAACATCCGGTAACCCTAAAATAAGCGAGGTAATACGAACGGTATTATGTTCAAGAACACCTGCAAACAATAGCAGCAGCCGCTTCTACAACAAAAACATTCTTATAACAATTTTAGTGTTTTACAAATGGACTTTAACGTCTTCATTTCCACGATAAAACAAACGTGGTTTTTTAAGTAACTGTATGAAAGTTGCTAACCGATGTAATCACAAACTGTAACAGTAGTATTGAGAGTACACAAAATACGAGTAGTTCTCCCTGAAGATGGCGCAAAAAGCTCCGAAACATGTAGGAGGAAAGGTTATAATTGATAATTGTATTTTATTGCATGGGGCATGCCGTAGCGTAGTTGGTGGAGTCACTGCGCTGCAAGTCGGAAGGTCGCGGGTTCGATTTCCGATGGTGTCATTGGAATTTTTCATTGACGTAATCCTTCCGGCAGCACTCTGGCCCTGTGATCGACTCAGTCTGTAACAGAAATGAGTACCAGGAATACTCCCTGGGAGTTAAGGCGGCCGTTTCATAGGACTGACAACCTAACTACTTTCACGTGCCGACTGTCTTGAAATCTGGGAGCCTCAACTTCCTGGAACACTCAGTGCCTGCCCAGGGCGCTTTACAGATTGCTTTATTTTATTGCACATGTGCACTTGTTTTGTCTGAACTAATTTGAATTTAAAATATAGTTATAATCAAATGTCATTGTTTACAAACACGGAGAAATTTAAAAGCGGTATAAATCCATGAATTAAAATTGTTTCCTCTTTCTTATTTTCATTTATAGAGAAAGTAAGATAAATTTTCTGAATTTGCTTACATTGTAATGAAATTCCAGTAACTTCCCTCTGCTTCTATACCAGCTCAGAGGCAATGCGATTGTTCTGTATTGTTGGCAGAACAGACGTGGCTTACTGGTAAACGCCGACCTACTGATTCTGAAATATACTTATTTACTGTCTTGATCAGGATACGTAACCTCATTTTTGGCTTACATGTGTTTTCCGGATAATACCGATATACTTCTGTAAAATAAACCGCATTTGGACCCCTGATTAACGCAAAGTTTTGTTCGTACCATCTCTCTCTCTCTCTCTCGTTGCAACAGAATCCGTGCGGTTCGTGCAGGAACTGGTATTGGGCAGACCACCACAAATACGAAACTGAGCGTCTTGAAGTTTCCCGTTAACTTTGCTGTTTGTCTCTTTTGCCGAGTACACACAACCAGTACTGAAAATTCAGTGCTTAGCACGAACATAATTCAACTGTATTTAGTTAGCTGCTTGTTCCGACTCTCAAGGCTCATCATCAGACTGTAATATAGGCGGTGGATTACGCAGATCTGTTTGTGTAATGAAGCGCGTATATTATAGCCTTATGATGACCGCTTAAGGTCGAAACACGTAGCTGACTAAATGAAGTTGTGTTACATAAACTGTGAAGTAATAACATATTATTTTATTATGATTAATGTTTACTTTATCGAAATACAAACACCGTATACCGTCAAACGCAACGCTTTAATGCCATACAACAATGTGCTAGATCAGAAACACCATCGGGCACCTTTTTACAAACGTTCAATAACGTAATTTCAATTGCAACATGCATATTCTTCCCAATTTACATATGTTGATAAACCTTTGTAAAAAAAACTTGCCCGGTGGTGGTTCCGATGAACTGAAATATCTATCACGTTGTAGTAGGGCACTGGAATGTTGCGTTTGACGGTGTACTGCGTATTTCAATAACACAGCATTGTTTTCTACAGTAAAACCAACTAGATGCACCAATGTATCAAATTTATTTTATTTTGGAATGAAACTATACATGTTTCGGACGGTCTTTCCGTCAGCAATATCTGTTTGACGAATGTCTGTTGCTGTATGTACGGTCTTGAACTCCTGGTGATGGACGGAAAGACCGTCCGAAACATGTAGAGTGTCATTCCAAAATAAAATAAATTTGATACTTTGGTGCATCTAGTTTTACTATAGAAATAATATTACGATGCAGGGCCCTATGAACGTCAAACAGCATTGCTTTTGTATTGACGGTATTACAGACGTGCTGTGTGTCGGACATTTAATGTTAATTACGATCGTCATGTTTTTAAAACACTTTTTTTTTTAATTAAAAGGACCGTGCGATGACTTAATCGGTCAGTCGCGAACGTCTTACCGCGGAGGTACGGGTTCATTCTCACTGCGGAACACGTGGGGTTTGTGGCTGGCAAATTGTCACTGCGACAGGGTCTTCTGTGAATACTTCAATTTTCGCCTTTTATTATATCATTCCTCCGGTGCTTCCTGCACTTCCTTCCATCTGTCACTGACACTATATAATCATCGCAGTTGACAGCGTCTCGTTAAAATAAGACACTTAAAAAGAAGTCGGTGGAAAGTTACTGCCCAAATTCGTAGCACATTTTCGGCGCTGAAGTTGTTTGTTGCTTACTCCCAACATGCTACTGGGAGTGCTAAGAAAAGCAGCGGGCATAGTCTATTAATTTCACTCTTTGAACGTGTTTATGACATTCCCTTGTGTCTGGGACGTTTCTACTGCGTTTAGTCCATGCGATACTCACAGGCCACATAACTCCTGAAACAGGCTTCCCATTACGTCTCCTGCAGAGGCGTTATGTAATCGAGTTAGTGAAGTATACCTTCTGCGCGCACGTTGTTAGTAAAGGGGAAGGGACATTTTGCTTGGCAAGACATGCTGTGGAAGCAGACTGTGATGCTCTGTTAAATGTTTCGTTCATAATTACGATTATCAAGTACTGGTATCAATATTTATAACACGTCGTGCCTCTTGTTTGGGGGGTAACGACGTAACACGTTGATTGGAAAAGCTATTGTTGAACTGCAGGTATGTTTCGGACGGCTGGTAGTATCTGCACTTTTGTTGTTTAGACTAGCGTGCATGATTTTTCTCAGCAGTTCATGAGACATGCCTGGAACCTTCCAACATTTTCAAAAGTGGGTCACTTGACTAAGTTCTGTACTCGCGAACTGGAGCTACCAAACTCAGTATTGTAAATCTGTACACCCATTTTACCAGAAATTTGGGCTATTTGTGTCATAGATAGCAGGGTACAGTGAATTGAGCTGACACGAAGGTAAGCATTCGATCTGTTAATTCACGATACTAAACCGACAAAATACACAAACTTGCCCCTGATACATTTGTGTTGCAATATCACTCTTAATACTCCTACATGCTGCAGTCCGCCAGGGACCATATTCAGGGAGTTAAACTACAGTAGTATCGCTTACAACCAAATTAGTCACTTTATACACAGCTGGCAGGGTGTAAAGGAGTCAAGTAGCTGCAGTGTAGTCATTCCGTTGTAGAGCAGTGTGCAGATACGCTGAATCTTGATATACAGTATCTCAGAAGCAGTACTGTGCTATTAAGTACGTGGGCTACTTCCAATGTACTGAATATAAAAATCCCGCATATTTATGCATCACTCTACAACGAAATGTCTACATTTTAACCAGTTGACTCTGTTACACCAGGTCACCAGTGTTAATTTGTTTCGATTCCCTGGTATGGTCCATTGCGGACTGAAGCATGTAGGAATATTGGGTGTGATATTACTATATAAATGTCTAATGAGCAATTTTGGGCATTTTGTTGGTTTGATGTCGTGAATTAGTTATCGATATAATGAATGGAATGAACAGTATAAAATTTGATGTATTCTCTGTTTTATGAACTTAAATCCCTGAAAATATTTCTAGGTACAAGGTAAATACTGCATGGGCCTGGTGAGGTATCGGACAGAGTACTGCCTCTCGGTGTCGTCAATCGAAACCGAATTTTCCTGTAACCGACCCGTTGCTGAGTTGGCTATCTCACGTCGGGCATTAATTTCATTTCTCTTAAAAATCTGCCTATGAGAAAGAACATGATCAGACAGTTCGTGTGAGCCGTCTGGAGGAGTTGTGTCTGCGGAAGTAGGCCACACCGCAGATCACTACGTGAAGGTGTAGTTTGTTCTTGTGCACACCCTGAAGGTGTATGGGAGAGTGGAGTTGTGATTCCACTTATCGACCCTTAGATGGGGGTGAGTAGTCTGGTCCATCTCCATGAACATCTTACCCGTGGAGAGAGAACTCGCCAGAGCCGCCCTGTACAAGTCATCGCTATTTTTTTTTTAAATCCTTTCAGAGCTTTGTCATTACAATCTAGTCACAGGGACTAATAAGCAATCGTATTCTGACCTAAATTATTAATATTGCACTAAACCTAAGAGTTAACCCATTAGCGTCTCTCTGTTTCTGATTTATACACGTTTTGTTGTGTACGTACACCAGCACTCTCTGCTCTTACACTCGTACTTACTCTAGCACTGTCTCTGCTAGTACATTAACACTTACACTAGCACTGCCTCTGCACTTACACTAACACTCGCACTAGCACTGTCTCTGCTTTTACACTAACGCTTGCGCTAGCACTGTCTCTGCTTTTGCACTTGAACTAGCTCAAAAGGTTTTTCCCTCTGGAGTCTGCGCACTATGCCCGTGTTGTCCAGGAGCCGTATGGCCTCAACGTTCCCATGATGGTGGAGTCTTCCTCCATGCTTTTGTACAAACCTCTGGGTTTCGCTAGTCGCCACATCCACTTGCAGGTCTCTGTGGAGGCCATTGTTTCTAATGTACCAGGGTGCAGTGACCATGTTCCTGAGTACTTTGTTCTGGATTCGTTGTATAACGTCTATGTTACTTTGGTGCATCCCCAGAGTTGGATACCATTATGTCCAAACGGGTTTAGGATTAAGCCATTACCATGGGCATACATATAAATGCACAAAAATATCAGTAGACCGCCATGATTTGAATGTGTTGGTGAACTCGTTTAGGTTTAGATGTCACTATTTCCTTCCAGATTTCACTGTTTGTTAGGAGCGCTGTCAAAACGAAGCGTGTGTTGATCGTATGGCCTTTCTTGCTGCGTGTGTGAGAACAGCAGTGTCTTGAATCCGCGTTATCAGAAGCCTGTGCTGTGCTCTGCAGTTCGTCTTAGCTATCGACAGCTGGACGACTTGTTAGAAGTTCCATCCGCTAGCGAACTTTGCTTCTTTGAATTACTCATACTGTTAGTTCTGCCGTAAGGCAAACAGGGTATATGTCGAACTGGCAAATAAAAGTTAACAAAGTATATAATTTTGACCAGAAATAGGATCGCAGTAACATCTACAACTTTACCCTTAAGCGTGGACATAAATATAAATTTACGATTCGAATCACAGTAGCTTCTTTTACGTAGTTTTTTTTTTTTTCTGAAAGAAACTCGGAGAGTAGTTTAGATGTCTCACTGCTGTTTACTTGCACTGTACAGCATTTCCAGATTTTCATTCAAGCATAAACATGGTTCAGGTACAAATATGTGCACCTTAGCACAAAATTAGCCTGGTGACTATGCATTGGCGTCTTATAAATTTTAATTCCAGTTTGGTATAATAGACTTTAGTGAATTACTTCAGTCACTCCAGTCTGATGCCGCGATAAAACATGAGACTTAACTTTCGAACCACCGTGCTGTTGTCTTATCACGTCTTATTCAGAGGCACATGTGGTTTGTTTGTTTGTTTGAATGTGGTAAAATAGATGGAATTTACGATTTCAATTTATCGAATTAAAGGGTGTGACTTGTCGATTTACTTTACCCATTTTCGTGTCATTCGTCTTTCCTTCGATTTGCTGTTGAAGAAAGTCTGAGCTACTGTTGTGTAGGTTCTGTGGACGGTGTACGAAGAGTGGAGTGTGAATTGGTTTCTCGGATATTGTGACAAAGAGCAAAATGTACGCGGCATTGCAGCAATCTGTCGCCAGCCACCGTTTTGAAATCTCCTCGGATGGCCAAGTGCATCTAGTTTCCAAACACATTATTTCCTTTTATATACCCACAGCTTTCTTAAATTTTCTTAATAGACAAAGAATTAAGAGATCCACTTCTGCTATTGACAGCGCTGTAATGGCATCTGAAACCAGTTATCTGGCTTCCAGGCTAATAGTGCAGCACGTATTTCAGTGACACGTGTATTTTATGTCTAATGCGCCTGTAGCTATACTTTTTTATGTTTAGTGAAGCAAGGGGCGCTTAGATTTTAATGACTGTCAACGACGCTGTGTGGTCTTACCGACAGTGTCATTAATGTAGATAAATCATAAATAAATAAATAGGGCGCTCGTTGTACTGTGCCCCAATTTCCCTTAGAATCCTGCTCTTGCCAGCCGTGCCTTTGACAGTCGCCGTTCGGTCAGCAACGGACTGCTGATGTGTATTCGTTTGTCTTTGCCGTCCGTTTAAATACGCCTTCTTTTGCTTGTTTTGTCCCCACTTGCAGTATTCTGACTTCTCAAGACCACATCGTGATGGCGTTACGGTGCTGCGATGGACAGCGTAGATTACATGACGTACATGCCGATGAATGGAAGAATGGTTTTGCATAAGAAGGTCGTAGAAGGAAATAGCCTATGGTCCAAATACAGATATTATCTCTCAACATTTGCATGGACGAAATGACGAATTCCACGCACAGGTTCTGGTAGCTGGCCACTGGAACCTTGCAGCGAAATCCTTGTCGAGAACGCAGTAGTTGTTCAGCCAGTCAAGAAATTCCCCTCATTTGATTGACCCCGAAGCTTCGTTAACTCGTTCACAAGAACCCACTAGTAGTCTTTCCTGAGCCGGACGAATCCAGTCTACATTCTCACATCCTATTTCACTTAGGTCCCTATTAATATTATCCTCCTATCTACGTCTAGATGTTCCGAGCGGTATCTCTTCTTCAGGCCATCGCAATGGTCGCACTGTCTAAGGCGTGGGGCTACGGCTGCTGGCTTGCTGGGATTGCGGGTTCGAATCGTGCCGGGAGCATGGATGTCTGTCTTGTGAATGTCTTGTTTTGTCGGATGGAGGTCTGCGTCGGACTGATTATCCGCCCAGAGGACTCCTACCAAGTGTGTTATGTCTAAATGAGTGTGATCGTGAAGCGCTGTATGATGAGGAGGGCCTGGCCCACTGGGGGCTGTTGCGCCGGGGCGAGGGGGGCGGGAATCTCTTATTCAGATTTTCTGCCGAAATAGAAGGCAAGGAAATATGCGAGGTGTTTTTTGATTGGAAAGTCATTGTCCATCATGAATTTGTACCACGTGGTCAGATGGTAAACAAACAGTTGTACCAGGAAGTTTTAGTGCGTTTTAGGGATGCTGTGCGCAAGAAGAAGCTAGAATTGTGGGAAAACCAGACGTGGATGTTGCCCACGACAATGCGCCGGCTCACGCGTCGCTCCTCATCCGCAGTTATCTAGCAAAACATCAGACATCCGTTGTGCCCCATCCACCCTATTCTCCAGACTTGGCCCCAGCAGACTTTTTCGTGTTTCCCAAGCTTAAAACCACTTTGAAAGGACGTCGTTTCCAAACCATAGAGAAGATTCAGGAAAATGAGATAAGAGAACTGCGCGCCATCACAGAAAGTGCGTTCCAGGAAGCACTCCAACAATGGAAGAAACGTTGGGAACGGTGTATCGCCAGTAGAGGGGAATACTTTGAAGGGGACGGTGCTTAAAATGCTGTAAAATGAGCAATCAAGTGTTTATAGCAAAAGTTCGGTCTTTTTTTGAACACGCCTCTTACACTCTCTTCGATATGAACAAAATGGCGTGAAATTAAACCTTGACCTTTGTGTATAAGAACTTACAATTACATCTCAATGTAACTTGCTTGCAACACCTCGCTCGCTGTTCTTCAGTATGTGCTTCAAGCCGTTCCCTCTTTCTCGTAAGAAGCTTAGTTCCGACAAGCAACAAAATTTAGTAACATAATAGTGCCGTCTGTAGTTGGTGCACTGTGTGCTGAACGTGATTCGATTCCCATAAGATGAAAAATATTTTTGCTTTCCTGCAAAACTTCCAAACCTACTCTGGGGCACACCCAGCCTTCTCTGCAGTACCCGAGGTAAAGAGGTTGGGGCATGAAGCTAACCATTCATCTCCATCCAATGCTGAAGTTAAGAATAAGTGGAGCTATACCTCCGCTTCCCCTATGCTTTCATGGCATGCAGTGTGACAGCTTTTCCTTCTACGATGTTCAGTACAGGCATAAAAACACTCCCAAAAATGGCGTGGTTTTTGTGCAACCGATTGTCAGAGTAGTTTGTCGTTATGCTGTACATATAATTATTCGTTTAATTAAAGGTAGATGACGAGTCTGCGGTTTGCCAAGTTCGGTCAGATGGAGATGTGGATTGATGGAAAATGTGAATACTTTTGAATGTGAACTATGTTTGTCAAAGAGTTTAGTATGTATTGTAGGGAGAGGGATATATGTCGCGATAGGTGATAGGTAATTACAATTTCTCGAATGTAATTGTAAACATTAGTTTATACGTTCGAATTTGTTTTGTGACAGTTCTTCGAGTCTCTCTGAGTGTTCCTGTCAACAGGAAATGTCGTGGTCGTTTGTTATATTCGGTTTTACTTTTTTATATTGGAATTATTTCAAAATTTAAAATAACGAATTTGCACTTGTGTAGGTTAGAAGCTTCGAGTTTTGTGGCATGCCTTCCTGTGACGATATCCCAGATACGCCGTGAAATGACGTGTATATTGAACAGTTTAACTCTCTTGCGTGAATGGACCCGTTATGGTGCTTTTGTTAAGGTAATGATAGTTTTGTGAAATCACAAAAAAAAAAAAAAACTAAAATTCTGAGGGCTATCGAAAAATTTACTTAAGTTTCCGTTTCATGTCGCTATTCATTGATTGATTGGAATTAGGCATGTGAAGTTTTGTGTGGTAGTAGAGCACTTAACCTGCTTATAATGTGTGTGTGTGTATGTGTGAGAGAGAGAGAGAGAGAGAGAGAGAGAGCGAAGTGTTCTGTAAAAGTATACTGTTACAAACATGAGAACACTACGAATCTTTGATCTTTGTTCCCGCTATTGCAACTTCGACAATATCTGTATATTCATTTTTCGCTTGTACGTAATTGGGTTACTCTGAAGATGGAGGTCGCACGTTTGTCTGCAGCGTTGGAGTAAACCTGTTACGTCCCACGGTGTACGAACCGCAACAGTATAATTTCAAAATCTGTGCTTAGTAAAATAATGTATTCATTTATAATTGAAATAAAATAACAATAATAATACAAGTGGTAATGGATGTTTAAGATTATAGAAAAGGAGGGTGGGTGGGTTTCCGGAGGTCTGCCCACAATAGCTTGTTATCAAACAAGAAATGCTTTAGAACTCTAAAATTTGGTGATTTCGTACTTAATTTATTTAATACTTAAACGCCTTTCGTCCTTTTCTGCTCAAACAATTTTCTCTGTCAACTGAAACTGATTGTACTACTCTTGAAGCATATTAACGTGTGTTTATTTGAAGTAACCGCATTAAGTGGGTGTCTTGTTGCGTCTTGTCTCACCCTAAGGTTGCGAATAGAAGAGATGCCTATTTCATAAGGAAATTGGATTCAAATAGTCTATTGTATGAGCAGTGGCGGATACCCATGGACGGATGGTTTCTAGCTTTGCAAGTGAGACAGGGGGTAACAGCTTCTCACCCAATATCAGGTCCTTGCAAAATGTTATATTGTGCGGGGAAATTTGACGGATTCTTTTGAATATTTTTCCATGGAGTTAATTTTTTTTAGTAAAACACGCCTTCCCTATCCTTCTAGCTGTGATTTCATTTTGTCTGCATTGTAACGAGTGAGAATATGCAGACGAGAAGACAGAATCCAATACTTTTCACGCGTTATGCGGTTTGTTCCTAGGGACGGGGGGATGAGGGCGGCCTTGAATGCCTTTTTTACATTCCATGTTAGCGAGAAGTGAGGAGTATTGCGCTTTACGAACGGAGAAGACGCCGGGGGACTCAAGTTTAACCATCCGTATAAATAATTTTGTTATTCTCCAAGTCTGCTGCTAGTTTCCGCAAGGCGTCTATCCGTTTCCCCTTTTCTCATTCGTTTTAGTCTGTACAAATACAATCCCTTCAGGACCTCACAGAGGTGACCTTGAGTAGAGTCATCTTTATTCCGTAAAAGCGGATGAATAAGCTTAGTTATGTATGGCTAGAGAATTGCGTAATGCGGGGACATGATGATACCTACCCTTCACCGGATATTATTAGAGTGACTGACTGAAAATAAACGTGATAGGCCGTGCATGCAACACGAATGGGAGAGATTAAGTATGCGTGCAGAATTTTGATCGAAACCCCTGATAGGCAGATACCTCTTTGAAGACTGGGCGTAAATGAAAAGGTAATATTTGAATCGCGTTGCATATATCTCGTGGGTACATGTGGAGTGTATTTATCTGGTACAGGGTGGAGGCCAATGCCTCATATACAGAAATGTGTTAATGCCTCCCTTAATTCAAAAGGATAGAAATGAGCAGATGTTGGCAGGAAAAAGGTTTCAAAACATGAAATGCGTATTGTAATAATTAATTCTAATTGGTGTACTTTACGTGATTTCAAGTTTCCGCCGCGAAGTATACGAGAACTGCACTCTTCTGGGCTATTACGCAGCGAATAGTGGTAATTCCTTGGCCGACGTTTCGGGACAACCTATAACGTCTCGGATTCTTGACCCTATAAGTTGGTACCGATAGATCGTTTCAAAAACGTCGGTAAGGAATTACCACTACTCGCTGCGTAATACCCCAGAAGAGCGCAGTTCTCTGGTATATTTGTATCTTGTTAACAGTGTTAATGTCTTAGACGTTCCACTTATATTGATAAAGATTATTATTATTATTATTCTGTTAATATTATTACTGTGATGATATTATTATGGAGGACCAAGTATGGACCCAGAGCACAATGAAAGCGTCGCAATTTTGTAATTCCACAGAAGAGGTAGTTGCTTGACAGTTGTGGGGGAAAGTCTAGAGTTTCTAAACCTACAAGTCCTCCAGAAAGATTTGGGTATTAACATAGAAATTAACCAACTGTATGGCAGCTCACTGCACCCGTTCCATTTACGGCACTAAAACCCACCTGAATTGTAGTATAATAGATCATAAAAAGTGTTCATTTGCTGATAATAAGATGGTTGCGCTTGTTTTTCTGCATGCTTTCTTAAAATGACACCCCTGTAAAGGTCTTTTTGATGACGTCACACCTTTTGAACTACGAATAACAAAGAGTATCTCGTGCTGTGCAACCGCAGTATTCTGAAGAATAGTTATATGCCGTGCCGGAATATGTTTTCTAACAAAACAACGCCTTGGTAGATGTGAATAGCCCACAAGCAAGTATGGGCTACTAGTGTGACATTCGGTAAGTTTCTCTCTTCATTTCAGCTTTCAGTAACTGCCAACAAAGACTGTAAAGTTTGTGCGTGGGTTGTGAATCTGCGTGGCAAAGAGATTTACTTTACTGCTGGCCCTGCATTTAGCAACTTGGAAGCGGTGTTTTGATAACTCATATTTCACACGTGTCATGGCTTGATATTCGCTTTGGTAGCTGTTTCAAGGGTTACTCTCTAAGAAAAATGTGCCAGAATTTTGTTCAGAGTGGGAGGTTGTGTGAGTGTAGTGCAGAACAAATTGTCTGGCAAAGGAAAAATGCTGGAGCGAATAAGGAAGCAAAGGAGATGAATGCTTTCCAAAACCCTTCTTTTTCTTTTTTGTAACCGACTGTACATACCTTCTTGAATAAAGGACCCAATGTGGGAGAGAACTCGGATGTAAATACAGGGAGTCTTTTTATCACGTTTCGCAGAACAAATTTGTTTCACTTTACCTTTGGCAGCTTCTTAACCAAAGGTTCAACAAACTTTTGCTTGGTCATTCTAACGCTGTTTTCTCAGATATTTGAATTAATTTGTCCGGAAAAACTGCTCAGTTGTACGTTGTGTAGCTGTACTTTGCGTTTTTCAGGAGCGTAGTCTCATTTCTAAAGGACTTCTTGCTGAAGTTTCTTTAAGTTTGATCACGTTTAGTCTTATATGCTCAGTGCTTGACAGTGTAGACTCTTCGAGGTTTGTGTAGCATGTAACTCATTAGATACTTATTGGCGCTTTTTAGGTGAGGAAACGCCCTCAAAGGGTAAGACTTGAGAACAGAAATAATATTAGTGCTAGTTGAATAAAGAGAGACAACTTGATGTCACTTGCTTTTTTATTTCATTATTTAATGCTCAACATATTTCGGATGTTAATACATCCATCCTCAGGAGCTTGCGACTTATTTGTTGAGTTATTTCATGGGTTGTATTGCTC
>Ga0123354_10010816_pt1 | contig 14084 bp, 8 predicted proteins | sample TergutLab28metaG_2_FD_97872 | JGI IMG/M metagenome (GOLD analysis project Ga0123354, IMG submission 97872) | Labiotermes labralis P4 segment gut microbial communities from Petit-Saut dam, French Guiana - Lab288 P4 | ecosystem: Host-associated > Arthropoda: Insects > Digestive system > Gut ... | reverse complement strand
ACCTGGAGCCGCTACTTTTTTCATTCAAGTAGCTCCTCAATTGACCTCACGAGGCTCACGAGGCTGAGTGGACCCCGTTCCAGACCCACTACTACTCAGAAAATCTGGTAGCGCCGGCGATCGTACCCGGGACCTCTGTATCTGTAGCCAGAAACTCTGACCACTAGACCACAGAGGCGGTCTGTATACATATCTACTAGATAAAAAGGTCTGTCATTCAAAAAAATGATTACTTCGACATTCTGATGCTGAAAAGTAATCCTCGAGCCCTGAGGTTACTATATGTACCATATGCTTTAGTATTAAAAAAACTACGCCATTTTTTCAGAGTTATTTGTACTTTTTGTACAATTCCCACAATAAACAGCAATTATGTACTCCCGTAGCAGCAAACATTAGGTCTTGCAATGGAGATTCGATGTTTGCTGAAAGGTAGGAAGTGCATTTTTAAATATCTGACCCTTGCAGTTCCTACATCGAAGGATCACAGAGCAATTAAAATGGATAGCCCTCTTACCGTTTGTGAGCAGCCGTGTTTATACCTACATGCCACCTCGTTTAAAGCTAAAAATCTCTATATTTCAAGAACAAACTTTAAATTTATCCTTGGGGCTTTTAAATTTCATGAATATCCATAATCCTAATTAACTTCATAATTAATGTTTTTTTGTGCGAGGTGTCAACTAACTCAATTAAAATCAGATTCGCCTTTTACAGCGTTATTCAAATAATGAAATCTTTCCGAAGTCTCGTAACAGAAGTGTGAATTACTTTGTCACTCTCTTCCTTCCCTGTCAATTTCCAAACAAAATACTCACTCTTGGTTTATTTAGCGAAGCTTTAAGTGCCCGAGACAAAGAACGTAATAATTGATAATACAAGCAAACTTGTAATGTAGAATACCTGATAATACAGGATAACTGATGACAAAGATTTGGAAAGTAAGTGTAAGAAAGCGGCGTGGGATAATTTCAAGTATTATCACAACATTTTACCACATACACTGGGAAAACAACGAAAACAGCATAAGGCCGACATTCCCCTGACCGAGATTTGAACCCGACCCATCCAAAACCCGAATGAAAAGGATTACAAAATTTCAAGTAGGACTTCAGGTTCAAGTAAAAGTCATTTAAGCGAACACTGTCAAGTAATCTTAATAGATATCAGAGAGCACGCGGGCGCCAATTTTGCAGGCCTGCGTCATTCATTCCAAATTTCCTTCCTTTCTTAGTCTAACATCTTTTACATACTCATTGTAGGAGCAGAGGGTCATTGTTGCACCTGATCGCACTCAATGATATACACTCGGTAGGGTCCCTCTGGAGGAGGGATCGGCCCGGTCTCGGAACTCCAATTTTCAATACCACAATAAGTTTGACTTTCTTTATTATGTGGTAGAGAATCCATAATCTCCCTTCATTCGCTCAACTTAAATTCTTCACGTTTCTAGCAATATTCGTACTGTCCCTGACAGAAAAAGACAGGATCGTTAAGAAGGAAGTCTCCTAAAGGTTGCACACGGTATGGAAATGACATAGTATACTACTTCGGCAAAGATCGAAAATATATCCCAGGTCACATTAGTGAGATACGTGTTGGATACAGTGGCACTGGGAAAAATTCTCCTCCCAGTATTTCGGCCTTTGCTTATTAGTATCATTCCACCAATGCTCCATCCTGATCCATTCATCTGCCACCGTATATACATGTTATCAATTGACAACGTCGCTAAATATCCTGAAACGCTTCGCAGATTTCTCTTATGTGACATTTTGGTTAGAAGTTGAATTCAAGAACTAGGCAGCGAGTGAAGGATAATATTAAGATGGATCTTCAATTGCAGGAAATGGTATGGACTGACGTCTTGTGGTAGGCTGTTGTGGAAAGGTTAACGAGCCGTCGCATTCCAAAGAGAGGAGGAGTTTCTTGGGTAGATGATTATCGAATTTTAAAAAAGACGTCTATGTCCTGTAGCTAAGTTAAACATAAACTGTAACATGAAACAATGCTGTATTTTATATTGTAGTGCTTCTTTAGCCATTTGAATGCTCAAGTTCATATTAAGGCCTAAACACAAAAATTCACAAAAAATAACCCACTTCGTCGCCATTACGAGGATCAATCTGTTAATGTCGTTAGATTAATTTTTTTTCCCTGGTGCAACAGCCTCCCAGTGGGTCAGGACCTTATTATCGAGGTTTTTCGATCACACTCAGATACACCACATTCGGTAGGACTCCTCGGACGAGGGATCAGCCCGTCGCAGAGACGTCTACCTGACCACACACAACACTCACAAGAAATATACGTCCTTGTCCCCGGAGGAATTCGAACCCGCAGTCCCAGGAAGCGAGCGGCTGCAGACCCGCGCCTTAGACTGCACGGCCACTGGTATCGGCTGATTAGGTTATCGGCGCTGTGTACTATGAAAATCTTACGAAGCAAACTTATTCCCTGTACACTCAAACCGTAAAGTTTTATAAATCTTAACACTCGGTGGCAAGTGTGCTTACCACTGGCCTTTAAACCGTTCAATTTGATCAGAAATTGCTTTTCCTAAATTTCGTAATATATTGAACAAAAGCGATCGGCAACTCAGAAAATGCTCACCAAACATTAAAAGCTTTCCTTCGTGAAGGTAGTCAAACGCTGTCTGTGTTGAAAAACAAGAGACCAGAGAATGAATACAATGCTAACGCACATTACCAGTTGATTTTTCACAATAAACTGTTCGTACGTACTCAACAACCGACATATTCACTTCAGCGCTTTCAGACAGAGGGCAACACGGCATACAATTTGTGGTTCTTATTGTTTCTCGGCTCTACAACAGCCATGTAAAACGAATAAAGTCTCTTGATTCTTGACGTTTAAATCAATACACAACATTCAACCAGTCAGCGATATGGGAAAGAGCTACTACAATTGCACCGTAAAACTAAAGCTAACGGCTCGTCATAAATGTGCTTACATTTATTCGTGAAATTTACTAGGTCTGCATCAATGGCCACAAAATGGATTACATTCACCTCTATGAGTAATTTTGTGTGTTCACATTTTTCACGCTCTGCCAAACTGATGATGCTGAGAAAATTTAGATTATAGCCAGAGGTATGCTGTCAAAATGTAAATATAGGATAGCATTTTCAATTGCCATTTGCCTGGGTTAACTTGCCTAATTTGGGGAATGGTACAGAGCTTCGTAATTTTTAGTTTTGTGTGTGTGTGTGTACCTTTATTGTGGTCATTATCAATTTAATGCAATCCTTCGACCAAGCGGTTACGAACCGGTTGCAGCTCATCCTTGGTTGCAACTCGTGCAGTTCGGCTGGTTCTTATCAACGCATCGGTGAAGCCACTGACAGTTTCTTCGACCAAGATTCGTAACTCTCTATCAGGATACATGATGTCACAACATAAAAGACTACAACATAAATCCTAACAAATGAGAAAATCTCAAACGTCGTACAAGATGAAGACTTGTTTCGTACAAAAGGTAACCTGGATTAACAAAAGTTTCTGTGGGGAAATCGTTTCATTTTTAAAATTACAGTCCCCAAACAAATGAAAAAATACATGCAATAACCGCAAGCGAAAAGCGTTTCTGATATTACAAAATTTAACCGAACTCTATTAAGGTACTGCGCTAAGATATATAGTAGGAGCAGGAAAAGAGAAAATATTTTAAATTCAGAAACCAAATTCTTACTGTCAGTTGGAAAAGTGTACCGAAAATTTAATTAATATTTCACATGCTTCCATTTAAAAATTTTACCAGAGTGGTTAGAAGTGTATTCACATAAAATAAGTTAGCAGCACTCGGAACGCACATATGCCATGACAGAAAGCACGCGTTCTCGGGGAGAGAAGAGAAATTCTGAAGGAAAGGAACGCGAAGGGAACACGACAATATCTATGTTTCTGGTAGGGTAAAGGTAGTAGTCTAGTAGGGGGTGAGGAAGATGTCATCTTTCCACATGAAGCATGTGGTACCTGCTTGCCGGTAGCGTGATATTGGAATAGTTGAAGTGCCGGAGCGATACAGAACACCTCCCTGCAATCGAACGGCATTCTTTTACTGGAACATTGGTTACGTATGGCGTGGCAGATGGCCCGAATTGCGTTCCACTTCCTGACAGATAAATTTTAGGCATTATTTTATGCTTTATCGAAATCACGTCGGAAGGAACGCTCCAGTTATCAAATTGGTTACTGTCCAAAAAGCAGTATACATACAAATTTTATAATTAGGTAAAGCATAAATTTTATCTGCCATTCGCTGAAAACAATGAGTGATCAATGACTTTTCGTGTTTTGTCCGAGTCATCGGCTATCCTGAGGTTTTTGGTGGTTAAATTCACTCGCCACGGGAAAGTCGCCGTAAAATTCCTCGAACACACTACAATTGTTTCTTTCCAAATCCTTTCCGATTCATCATTTCCCAGTTATCCTAACACTGGACGCCAAAAAGTCAGTTACTGACAACGTTGTTAAATAAACCACCAAACTTAACCAAACAGCATTTTAGAACAACCCTTGAAGAGCGATGGACATGCAGTTTCATGTAACGGCAGGCAAAATCTGTAACATTTCAGTTTATTGTGTTTCATATTTCGTTTCCGAATATTTATCTCCCTAAACGGTATTTGCAACACCGCATGCGGTGAAATGTACAGTACTATATAAAGAGGAAGGTTTTCACGTGTTTAAGTCGAGCGGCTTAAATAAAACAAAGTCATTTTCGGTATTACCTTTCATGACCAACCATTAGTTAATACGTGACCATGCAAGATTCCTCCATTAAGCTGAGATCAACGTTTTGAATCGGTGACTAAACATCCATAACCTTAGGACAAACACATTATCCCCTGTCAATCAGAATTTCCCTCCACTAGAATTCACATGCGTCACTGAATCTTAATCACTTCGTAAGGGCAACGAAATTAAGAAATCTAAATTTAGCATATTGAAAACTTTACGAACACAACTTATGTCTATAGTTACCCGTTTCAGGACACGTCATTAACTTTAGGTCTAAAGACGAATTCCTATTAGTTTTTACGGCTGAAAAACAACCCATAAAATCCCCGAATATATACAAGAACATTCCTCAAATGAAGGGATAAGATTATAAAAAGGAACGAAAGGAAAAGAGAAGAGGTAAGAAGGCAGAAAGTCAATAATATGTAATGACAGAGAGAGAAAACTGATTGGAATATAAACGTTAGGATTCAATTTAGAGTTCTGTGCAGCAGCAGATCAAATACGAGACCATCGACGCTCTGCTGTCTGAATTACAGACAGCGTGCTTTATTCAACCACAGACAATAAAAACACAAAAGAAGCTGATTACAACAAAATTTTGAAATCAGTATTTCCAAACAGTGAATAATTTCGCCAAAATTTCTATTGGATCTTCCTCATTTAAATACTGTAAACCGTGAATGAATTCTAAATTAGAATGAAGCCGGGAATGGCTCAGTCGGTATAGTATCATCAGGGTAAGGGTTGGCATTTAAAGAATCGTAATTCAATTTCTTACAGGAGGAAGAGACGTAGCTCTTCTCCAAAGAGTCCAGATCAACTCTTGAGTCATACAGAGTCTCCAATGCGATGGGTACCGCCGGTACTTTCCCTGACTTAAAGCGGCCGGGACGTAAATTTGACCACTCGCCTGCATCTAGTGTCGAAGTCAAGAATGAATGTAGCTGCACCATTACTCCCCAGTAGGCCTTTATGGAGTGCATATGGACAACTTTACCTTCACTTTAAATGTTCGAAATGGTTCACTTATACAAAAACTCTCACAAAAATATCTATTAGTATTTGTTCCCATTCTTCTTGCAACTTTCACCCCCCAAAAAAACTAAAAACCCACTAGCATGATTTCAGGCTTCCGCAGCAGTATAAATGGGAATTTCATCTTCTGGGAAGCTACGAAGCGTAGATTTGTAGTTATATGACGACGTTTAGAGACAACTTATCAGTCCCGTCTTCTTGGACTGCTTGACCCTTGAAGATGCGACAGATAGGTTGTCCCGAAACGTCGGTTAATAACGACCAAAATACGCTGCGTTAACATCCCAGAAGAACGAAAATCTTGAAGACCCACTCCCTTACGTTACAGAATATTTCATACCTAGACAAAATGTTAACCGGCCTTGGCGCTTCAGACTGATCTCAGGTGAACCACACAATAGTAATGATGATTAATGGATATTACCACAATTATGTTCTTAACAATTTTAGCACGGATTTGTGAACTATTGTGAAACTTGTTACAGTAACAAAGTAATTAAAGAGGTAAAGTACAGGCAAAATGTGGCCACGAAATTTATTTGCTATATTCATACGTCACCCACATAACAGAACGTTTATATATTATTTAACCAAAAGCAAACTAAGTTTAAGTCTATTACTAGAAGTGTCATGACCAGAAATCAAGGAGTTCAGAAACACAGTCTCTGAAATAAAACATGAAGAGTTCTAATGTACGCAGTACGGCTTCAGAAGGAATTTGAATCTTGAGTTAAGAATCAGTAACGATGATATATTAAGTGTCTAGAAGGACGTCACTAATTGCATATAACAATTAAGTTTTCACTGCATTTAAAACATAACTGAATACCGTATTGGAAATCTGAAAATGCCTCCGACAAATTAAACATACAGAATATACTGATCGTTTAGAATGTACACAACGTAGTTTAACACTAATTAAGCTCTAAATTTGATATTGCATTAGGCATTTGTTGGTTTCATATAATGTTAGGAATAAATGGTCATCGTTCCCTAAACAGCTTCAACACAATAATGTAAATAATCGAAATGCAATGTGCTTGCTGTGAGGTAGGGAATGAACTGTTAACTTACTACACGGATTAACGTCAGGCATCAAATATCAACCGGGAAATCTAGAACGGCATAGAACAATGCCGGAGGATAAATAATTCCTGAAATTTAACGTGTCGACGGAGAGAAGCAACCTTCGTATGACGCGTTTATTTTATGCACTGTGTAGAAAGGCAACTTAACAGAATCACTATAAATGACAGCTTCAAAGTATACATGGTACATCAAAATCGCAGTCGTAAAGAAATATCTTACAGTATTCAAGCTGAAGGCCGGGAAAGCATAGTCGGTACAGCCACTCTTTACTGGCTGTACGGTTAGGGGTTTCAAATCCAGTGGGGGCGATTTTCCGCACCAAACCAGACTGGCTCCGAGGCCCACTCAGCCTCCTGTACAACACAATGGGTACCGGTACTCTTTCTCAAGGTAAAGTAGCCGAGGCGTGGCGTTTACCACCCACCCCAATCTAGCACCGAGTTTAAAGAAACGGTAGAGTTAAAAACCTAAACCCATCTCTGCGCTTTTATGGCCGGTTGCAGGGTGAACTGTTTTCACTTTCACAATAGGCTACTTAGGATGCCGAACAGAGTGGTCGCCGGCCGGAGGCGTGAGTCTGCGGCTGCTGGCTTGCTGCGTTTGCGAGTTCGAATCCCGCCGGGGGCATGGATGTCTGTCCTTGTGAGTGTTGTGTGTTGCCAGGTAGTGGTCTCTGCGACGGGCTGATCCCTCGACCAGAAGATTCCTACTGAGTGTGGTGTGTGTGAATGTGATAAGGTACAGTACAACAGTATCCTCTACATCTACACTCAGTAGGTTGGAGGTCAAGACTGAGAGAGAAGGAAAGAAGAACATTTAAGGCCATTTTAACACTTTTTTTTTTGCGAAAAAATAATAAAGATGGATTGTGCAACTTGGAAGACCGAATCTAGTAAAGAATATATTCGGCAGCACGAAATAATAGATTTGTCAGTGTTACTGGGCTGCAGAGTCGTTAATACTTGTTTATACAATTCTCACTTTGTTTATCTTTGCTTGTGTTTTTTGGCAGCACCAGCACAAAGCAGCGGAGAGATGCCCTGGCTTTTGCGGAACGATGGAGGACTCCTCCAGTTATTAACTTCATAAAGAACAGCAGCAGCGAAAAGGAGGGGAAGTTAAGAAGTATGACTGGTGGCTGCTAAGAAGCGGCCATTTTTTATGAACTATTATTTTTCAGCAGTTTACTAAAGCAAGTCACTAAATGTCTGTTTATCCTTGTATGATGTGGTGAAGACCACTTTCATATGCTAGCGCTGCCGACCGCTACTGGGCCCAGTGTCCATCCCGTGGTTGGCAAATGAATAAGCAGCACTGATGCAATGATAATGACAGGGGCAGCCGTAAGACTCGGAAGGAGGGGGGAGGGGGACTGTCCACAACAAATCCTTGGTGAAGTACCCTGGAAGCGAGCCCGATAGGAAACCACCACAACAATGGGAAGCCACATTCTAAATAATAGATTAACAGGTAGGAAATGCACGTACAACGTAGTGCTGTACAGGTTCGGGTGACGTACACGTGTATACCTCATCTGTTATCGTAAAAACCTGACACTCAAAAAGAGAATTATTCTGACGATTCATTGTCGCCGGCAACTATAAAATGTACTTATGTCTTCGCCTAAAGTTTCCGATTTTTTCCCGATTTTAAACAAATTTGGAATTTTTTGACACATTCTCATAAACTAGTATCAAATTTCACGCAAATCCGTCCAGTGGGAGCCGTAATAATACGTGCGGACGGACGGACGCACGTATGGACTAAAAGCCTGATACCACTTCAAAGATTTAAGGTTGCCGAAAACAATTGAACGTACTTAACGCATAGTGTTGACACATTAAAATTATGTAACTATATATAAAGTTATATGATCTATGAATAAAAATTTTAAATTTTAACCCAAAATATTTATTCTTTTTAATAATTACTCCATAAGCATAACTGTAAGAAGTCCCCGAAACAAGCTGAAGTAATCTCCCACATATTGTTTTTGAAATTTGTTGGTAATAAATTCATTTACATTAAATTTAACATTTATCCATTGTCTGACATAAACATTATAACAGACTCTTAGAAAGTTGCCTTTATTTAGGTGGTCACTTGATTACTTTTGACTATGATAATACGTTTTCCCTATTTTTGTATTTTAAGAAGCGTATTAGATGGGTTTAATCTAACCTAGGGCCTTTTGGTTATTAGTTTAGTGCCAAGGTTCAAGTCGGGTCAAGGAAAGAATGAATACAAGTTCTTCCCCGCCCTTCTGCCTTCCTGGTACTTCGCCTATACCAGCATTCCCCGACTTCCAAGAGTTGTTATTTGTGATCTAGATATTTTACCGCTTGCTCTTCATCTTCTCAGTTGGTTATTGGTGTTGGCAGTGGCTGGTATAAAACGTAAGGGCGGCTGGCGAGGCGGGAACGACTTGATTCTACACCACCCGTGCTGTTTCCCTTAAAACAGCGTAGTCTGAGTTAGTTACTCACGACCCCTACGCAAAACAACTAATGATGAAGAGCACCAGGAATTTTTTGTATAACACCAGTCAATCATGGATCAATATCGTATTCTTATGGTTAATCCATTGATAGTGAAGAGGCCAGATTTCGACAACCAATTTTCTTATGAAACTTCAAAAACAAAATGTATCAGCCAACAACCGAAATGTCGAGTATAAGAAACATTACCCAAACAATGTACGATATTCAACACAATATTGTTGTATTACAAACTTCTGCCTTCGTTTCCTTATGTGCATATCGCTGTACACGGTTCATATAAAGTTCTTTCTTTGTCTCAAAATTCACGTGGATAGAAAAATGCACTGCAAAACTGATGGGGCAGATACGTCATTTAAATAAAGATTCACCGCCCAAGTCCTCGCAGCCGAACAGCAATATTTGCTTGCTCGTAGCGTATGAAAACCTGCATGGTTCGCAAGTCTTTTGTACCAATCGCGAGTTTATAAATGTTTGATTTATCGCCGACGTTTGTAAGAAAACAGGAAAGGCGATTTCGCACAATTTCACTACATTCAAAGAACTGAATATTGCATGTAGATCTCCAGGCTATGCCACATATTACAGATGCAAAGTTCACTTCACGTATTACGAAAATATATCTTATATAAATCTTCATTCTATATCTACTTCTCTATCAACACACACGAGTTCACACATCCGGTAAAATCGCACAACGCAAGACTCTTGGCAATAACATAACTCAATTTGCATTCAGCATTCACAGATGTTCGACTTGTATTGGTTCAATCCCCAACCGTGAGTAGGTCAATATTTACAGCCTATATGGTCGATTTATATCAGTGCGCTACTAACAATACCCAGATGACGTAACAGACCCCCAATACTCCCTACAACAGTCCCTCCATTTAAACGTGAAAGGTTTAGCGCTTCTACTTTGTAAGAAGCATAAAGGAAAAAATTCAGATTGTTTAATACTAAAACAAACAGTTGATATAGTAATCATTTTGCTTCAAACCGTTAAAGTACTGTTTTAAAATAGTCCAGGGCCACAGTTATTAAGGAACTATGTTTCATAAATTCACTCTTTCCGTCCTCGAAATCAGAAAACACCAAAGAAAGCCTATTCAGCAATCTATTACCTTCTCAGCGCTATTGTTACAAAGCTTTATTGGATGAGACACCGTGCACTCTGGTAGAAGTGTACCGTCGTTTTGGAACAGTCTGTTACCCCGCCTCCATTGTCAGTGAGTCTGTAGGTTACTCCGAAAACTGGGAATTCCTTACACATCTGGTTCGAACCACATGCACCATCAGACTTTAGAAGTTGCAGGCGTCAACTATGGACATCGAAAACCACCTTAAATTGCTAAAATTCGAGCAGTAAATTAGCTTTGAACTTTACATACACCAATTTCAAGAGGAGGGAAAAATCAGCGAAGTTCATGAGGTTAAGCTGTGAATTAGAAGTGATGTCACTTTAAACCGTATAGTAATCCAAGGGCTAAAATTTGTTTCATTGACAGGTTGAGGTTAATACGAGTTTCACGCCAAAGAAAATCTACGAATTTCAACACATATTATCGCAGAATTATGCCACTGAAGGTGATTTCGTATGAATGCCAATGTGTCAGTGGCTAATTAAAGGCAATGCGAAGGAGTTTTTACATTAAAAAAACTAACATTTTAGAAGTCCTCCTTTCTGTAATTTTGTTTATCTCCCACTATGACTGAGGGAAAAGAACTGAAGTATCTGAACCTGTGATATTCATCATTGTGTTCCGCCTGCGAATGTCGACACGCAGCCGTATGAAACTTTTAAGGATGAAAGCTGTCTCAATGTTTATACAGTTCGTTCAATAAATCTTCCTGAGCTAGAATAATTATCGGAGACTTCAGATTCTCATAGCTGTGATTATGAAGTTTATCTTCGTCCCATTTGTGACGCCGTGTAGTGCTGTAGCAATTTACCGCGGTTTCACAGAACAAGAAGTTGTAGACTGTACGTTGCTACAAAATGTCAGACTCTTTCTACGTTATTTAACTCTGAAGATCAAAGCAGTACGTTTCTCTGAAAGGCCAGTAAATATTGGTTTCACGTATAAAATCACGGTAACTCATTTGAATGAAGGTTCTCTGTATTTACCTGCATATTTTGCCCAGCGTTCCGTTTATCGTGTCCCTGAGCATACCAGGTTCATCGTATAGAATACCTGCATTGGCCCAGACATCGCGTGACACCTGCCGTGTTCAGACACACGAAAAACGAAGCAGAGTGCACGCAGCAAACGATAAATACAACTCTGCAATACGGCAAAGAGATTTCCCTTTCGGCTCAAGAGTGGTGAACACGAATGAGCCTTTTACATGATTTTATTTCGGAGTAATTCCGGGACAGAATTTTCGAAACAGTCTGCGTCCTCTCCCTCGACAGTTTTCTCCAGCTGCTCTCAATATATTTACACAAAGAAACATGGAATAAAAAGACGCGGTAATTTTAAGTTCCTGTACTTGTTGATGTATTCCGCTAGTAAAACTAGTTCTGATATCACAACAAGTATAATCACAGGGCATTTTTCTATCATAAACCCAATTCATTATGCGTGTATATAATTCCATAAAACCAACACCATTTCCAGGAAAGCTAAAGGAGATATTTCATAACTAGGTACAGCCTTTTATTAGCGATTCTCATGGTAGCAGATAAAAGTTCTGGCTTCATTCTTTTAACGTGCTAAAGGGCATGTGCTAACCGAAAATAAACTCCGAAATGTTACGAATTCTATGACACAGAATTCATTAATTTCAGCACAAACTTCGCATTTTTTGTACAATTCCTTTTTTACAATAACCATATAGGCTCTATACGACAGCTTCATAACATCTATAGGATATAAAACAATACTGTAACGACCAAGTAATTGAGCTTCTAGTTAAATGCAGCGGTGACAATAAAGTCGGTTGTTCTACCGGTTGAGGCACCTTGTGCAGAGGTAGTTAGGTACCTGAAACTTCAAAGAAATATGCTTGCCCCATCACAATGGTAGGCGAAGAAGGCAGCAAGTTCCTCTGAAGAGTCGATATTCTTATATTTGGCTACATGAATGCACATCCCAAAAGATAATAATCTAAAAATAATTCGTAAATCATCGCATGATTTCCCACAACTTAAAAAGCACGTCTGATATATTTTCTTGCCAAAGAAGCGCAGAAAAAAGAGGGAACATAAGAAACCTGAATCTATCATCATTAAAGAAACTATCAAGATGTTATTTGCACATAAGCCAGTCAGTTTGCATGAAATATAGCTAATCTAACAACTCTATTCCTTAGCTGTCACAGATTATAAATGCTTTGTACCTAACGCTCGCGTGTCATCACTCAAGCACTGAAAATTACAATTTGCAGGCGGACCTAATTCACGTTACCCCAGGCATTCGTGTTTTGATGACCGATAATATGGACGTAGCAAACTAAACATCACCCGGAGTCTGACCTAAATACTGCTTCCGCATTGTCTCATTTGGCTTCACTACCGAATGTCTAACGCTGCATTAGTGACACCGAATCTACCCACTTGCACGGTGCTAGTCATTTAACATTTGCACTTTAGAGAGGGTGATTCAGGGGTAAATGTCAATATTTTGGGATATGATATTATTATTCATTGTGAGAAGAAGTTCATACGAATATAATCTAATTCAGAATGGCTACCGAGATACAGCAGTTTGCAAGCATAATTATAAAAACATTGCGAATGGTAATAAAGAAAGAGAAATTACAGGGCTAATTACTAATTTTAATTTAATGTTAAATGCAAGTTTGTTACAAACAATTGACAAATTTGTTATAGTTGAAAGTAAATGTTAAAAATTTCCACAGTCAACAATGCACTTTGCAAATCGTGCGCACAGATCGCGTGTTGTTGTTCTTTGTGCAGGCAGCAAAACCCACAATTCGGGTAAGAAATTATTCTTTGGTGTCCATCTCTCTTTTGTAAACTTACCTCTTCACCCAACCCCACACAAACAACCACAGCAATTAAGTCTGGGGATTTAAACAGCTCTATCTTGGTAAAACGTCAGAATTAGACACATATTCAAATGAACTTTTTTTCACAACGATCGATACTATCATCTCTCAAAATACTGACCTTCCCTCCTGAATCACTCTCTGTAACAACTTGGCTGAATCTCATATATCTCAATTCAGATCAATACGACGATCTCTATAAAAATTATTTGATCAGTGTCTGATCACAACCTTCTCAAATGTGCACGATTTTTCTTAGTTTTTACTCAAACTGCTAACAGTACAACGCTATGTGACTTAATTATTTGTGTAATAAAATTGACCCAAGTATAACCGATATTTAAAGGTAAAGCAATCCTTGTACAAACCTGAACAAACCCTGAGAAGTTTGAAACTCCCAGATTTCAAGACAATCGGCAATCCATACTCATTTCTGTTAGATGCTGAATCAAACCCAGGGACATGGTGCGGCCGGTAGGATTATGTCAATGGCAAATTCCAGTGACACCATCGGGAATCGAAGCCGCCACCTTCCGGCTTGTAGCGCAATACATCAAGTTAATGCATTAACCTTTTGACGCCTAATGTCAACTATAGTGGTCGTACCGCACCGCTAACCTCTAAAGTTGCATTTTATATATTTATTCAACAAATATAGGTACCGAATATTTTAAACATGGT
>Ga0123354_10010814_pt1 | contig 14084 bp, 14 predicted proteins | sample TergutLab28metaG_2_FD_97872 | JGI IMG/M metagenome (GOLD analysis project Ga0123354, IMG submission 97872) | Labiotermes labralis P4 segment gut microbial communities from Petit-Saut dam, French Guiana - Lab288 P4 | ecosystem: Host-associated > Arthropoda: Insects > Digestive system > Gut ... | reverse complement strand
GCCCCCCCCCCCCCCCCCCACGGAAATCGTGCCGTTAAGGAGATGTGGGAAAATACCGTAGAGCGGGGCAGGCCACAGGTGACAAAACTGCACACGCGCATTGTGTGCTGGATAACTAATGCTACAGACACACACACTCAGAATATGTAATACTTATTGCTTTCCCACTGTAAAAATAGTTTCACAAAAGCGTGTAAATGTTGTGTTATACATATCTTTTTCAGTAACCCTGCGAAGAACCAAAATTACACACTGGATGGCAGATGAATGGTGCACCGGTAGACATGGTGGGTGGGGGGATTCAGAAAATAATTTAGTGAAGATCAGGATAAAAATGATTAGGATTCAGCCTCATCTGTAACGATGGACAGCAGAGGATCGATGAAACACAAACTATTCAACGTAGAAATCATTCTCCACCAAAATAACTATTTATTACATATTTTCAGGGGATAACATGGCTACATGTTTTGAACATGTGGTCATCTTCATGCCATTAAAATATATGAAAATAAAATTACAATGGCAAATTCATTTTGTATGGGTGTAATGCAATCTCAGTCATTGGCTGTTACAGTATGGTGAGTAATAACTAACTTGTAATATATAAAACCACAACAGGATATGTAGAATAAAAATCAGACGATTTTCATTCTTTGCTACTATCTGCTGCAGACCTAACAACAAGTGACAACAAATGTAGAAGCATTCCTACCAAGCAGGGATTTGCAGAGACAGAGGCGTGACACCTGCTTCATTTAATATATTAAATATCAGTGGAAATTAATTTCTAAATCAATCATTAATTTACAATTACACTCTGATAGACCAAATTAAGGGCAGAAAATAATACATACTATAAACCACACGCCTAAATTTTATTGATATAAATTTTTTTCAGAATTAAAAAAAATAGCAAAGGTTTTGAATTCACTGAGCATAAATCTAACACTGCTAGCATACTTGCAGTTTACAACACAAAGGACATTCACATGGAATACCGCTGACAGACAAACGACATGTTGCTGGGGAAACAGAAGGAAGGATATGGAAGGCACTGTACTAATGCTTTTTTTTCCTGGTCCAACAGCTGTCTGGCAGTGTAGGCACTCTTCCTCCACAATTTTCCTATGTCCAAAGTGTCAATTTTTAAAATAATGAATGAACTTCGTTAAAAAAAAACAATATCTACATCTGCTATTTTGTGTAGTTGAGCTTTTGACTTAGCAAATCAATCTGATGCAAAAGGATTAAAAGGATTAGGGTACTAGAAAAAGTGCCTCAGCTGAGATTATGAGTGTTTCTGATTCCACATCAAGTGGCCCCATGGGCATAAAATGAAATTTTCATCATTATCTACATCAGTACCATTTCTATTCCTATTTCTATTTCTATAAGATAATAAGCCTTTCTTGTTTGGCCAAAAAACCACAGTTTCTTGCATTCCCTCATCTCTCTGAGGAAACAGATACAAAATGGTTCCATGCAGCTTCACAATTAAATTGAACAAATAAGAGACACTGAAATAATTTCAAAATGAAGAAAGAATGCAAACAGCAGATAAAAAGAACAAACACAACATATTACGCAATACAGTAGGACTTTCTGACACTTCTTCAGCTTTTCTCCCTACTGGCGAAAATTTCTGGTTCCTGTACTGTGAATTTTGAGTTGCAGCACATATCACACCAATATGCAAAACCCTTTGTATAATCCATATTCAAGATGGGAGATATGTAAAAACACAGTGTCCTCCCTGCAACTGCATGACCTGCACATATGAACCTGAATATTGCAGATGGTGACAGAAAGTTTATCACTGTAGACAAGGATGAATGTGGCCATGACAAGGATCTTATCCTTCAGGTTAAAACACAGCAGAAATGTACAGCCATTTACTGCTGCTATAATATTTGCATTTCATTTATGATGGTTTTCAATCTGCACTTTGACAAAACAAACTTGCACTTAAATATAGTACGCGTATTGGTCAGTATAACTGTACAAGTACTGCTAAATGATAAATGAATTTGACGTAACACATCAACACTGTTTACCACAGACGTCCACTTTTTTTCACTTCCTTCCTGTAATATATCTTGAATTCTTCTGTAGATGCACTGAATCATTTCCCGCCTGTTACGTAAGTGCAAATCAACTTCTATCACTCCTTCATTTGTGTTTGCAAGGCACAGGACACAAATTTGAACTACATTTGAATAACTGAATAAAGGTTGACCAACTAGATGACACTTGCTTTATTATCTACTGCTCAACATGTTTCAGACGTTAATACATCCATCTTCAGGAGCTTGCGACTACTTGTTGCATTGTGTAGGCTGTAATGATAGAGGTTTTGTGTGTTAATTTATTTATCTAGTGGTAAGTGCTATACCTATATTATGGGTCGTGTGTGGCTCTGAGTGAGTGTGTTTCTGCAAGCGTGTGGTGTCCTGTAGTTCTTGAACATGTTTGTGTGTAGTATGTTTTGGTGTTTTATGCATCTGTATTGATGATTATATGCATGAGCTGTACATACCTGACTTGAGCCGTGCTGGTGTTATGTAGCAGGATTGTCTGTTGGTGATGTGAGTGCAGGCTGAACCACTACGTTTGTTGTTTTTCTGATTATTCAGTCACTTTCAATACATCCAGCTCTCATCACCCTGAAGATGGATACACGAGTGGCCGAAACATGTCGGTGGTTATATGTAGTAAAACTACATTCATAAATCCAAGTTCATTTGTTGGTTCCTTTCAAATATTTTATATAGCCGGTCCTGTTTAATTCTCCATTGTTTTCTGCACCACATGTGTTTGGTAGTGTTTTGAACAGACATCTGTCTGCACTGAAATCCAGCTTCATATGCCTACCAAGTTCAAATATGATTGGATTAAGGTACCTGGTAAAGAAGGTTCAAATACAACATATCTACTGCTGGGATAGCTGTTGAATATTGAACATTCACAAGAAACCAATACTTTTATCTATATTTATTGTATTCACATCACCATCACCACCATCATCATCATCATATATCGGTCACAGAGTTGGGCCACTTGTTGACCAATTCCCATCTCACGTATCCAGAAGTCTCCTCAAAGGTCCACCATGATTCCTTCTGCCAGTTGGACAGTAGCGTTTCATTACCCTGGGTAATCTACTTCGAGGCATTCATTTACATGTTGTATCCAGCTTCTCTTGTATTCCAGTAATTTGTCCAAAATTGGTGTTGATTTTAACTCCTTTGCAATTCATGCATTTGTTTTGTAATCTGTCCCAAGTGTATCCTGCTGTTCTCTTCATGTATTTCATCTCCGCTGCTGTTATTCTTCTGACATCCCTTGCTTTAACAGTCCAAGTTTCACTGCCATATAACCAGACTGGAAGGGCCAGTATATTGTATAGTTTTATTCTTGTTTTCTTAATGTTTGTTTGTGGTCTAAACATATTATTTAAAATACCTGCAATTTTCAAAAAGTTATTTAATTCGTTATCAATGTCCAATAAGATATCATATTTCCTAAATAGTTAAAAAAATTCACTTGTTTTATAATTTTGTTACCTATTACAATTTTAATTGTCAGAGGATCTTGCCCTTTAAATGCCATCAATTTTGTTTTCTAGTTAAACCATATTCTGTTATTATTTAATTTAATTTATGCGTAGCTTTCTGTAGGTTATCTTCTTTGTCTGCTATTATGACTTGGTCGTCTGCAAATAACAGCGCTGACAGTTGCCAGTTTTTTTAAAGTTTGATTCCGGTATGTCTTGGTTTTGCCATTTAGTTATTATTTTGTCTAAATATATATTAAATAGTGTAGGTGAAAGAGGACAACCTTGGTGTACTCCTATATTAATTCCCACTGATTTTGAAAGTTTGTTGTTAAATTTTATCAATATTTTGTTTTGTGTGTAAATATCCACCATTGCCTTTAGCAATATGTCGGGAATATGTCTGGATTTCAAAATGTTAAATAAAATGTCTTTGTATGTTATCAAATGCTTTCTCACAATCTATAACAGCAAGTGTATTTCCAAGTTAAATTCCCTTTTTTTTTCAATTAATAATTTAAGGCAAAATGTTGGGTCCGTGCATGACCGTCCCTTTCAGAATCCATTTTGTGTTTCTGTCATAAATACTTCTGAGTACTTCTGCAGTTGCATATTAAGGATTTTAGAGTACATCTTATAACAGGTGTTAAGAATACCAATTCCTCTGCACATTTTGGGTTCCCTTCTCTCATACTGTATTCACCTGAATGCAAAATGATGCTGCATACAAAACTAAAGCCATTCATATTTTATTATCAGGAAGGAACCACGTTCAACTTTGTCTTCAATTATATGTGCCCCCTCCCTTCCACCACCACTTTAGGTGGGCAAATTTGGAAACAATCCTTGTCTTACATCTGGGTAAATACGGTAACAGAAGTTCCCACCTTGCCAGTAACAAATGTACTTTCTGCATAACTGCTGTCCTCTCTCAGATGTACCACAGAGTAAAATGATACACTGTTGCCAATTTTTGGGGAAACATGCTGCCTCCAACTCTTCCTTTTCAGGATCCCTGAAGATGGTAACAGTCTACCAGACAACATGGTGACATTCCAGAACACATCAGTCATAATGGTCGCTCCTCTCCTATGAGCAAATTATATTAAATTTCCCATGGCGAGTTTTGTCTGACTCACCGCAGAGAAGTACGACAGGAAACATACATACATCTGCAACATGGTCAAGGTTAAAACAACTGATGGCCGACTCACCTGTACCCTTCTCTGTATCCTTTATGATGGAGTGGTAACCAGATTCTGTTTGTGGTGATGCTGCTGCCTCACTCTGTGTGCTTAGCAGGCGCAACTGAAGACGAGAGCCTGCCAACACAGAATGCAAAGTGATACACTGAGTACTATATATATATATATATATATATATATATATATATATATGAATGTCCAAAGTATTCCATCCCATCCAGGGTTCCGCATTGTTTTGGGACCTCTGTGCTTGTGTGTGTGTGTGTGTGTGTGTGTGTTACCTCTCACAGCCCTGAATAAGACAAATAACTTAGTTCCAGGTATGTCATAATTTGTACACTACAAGCATTAACCGAATATTCACTAAAAAAATTTCCAGCTCATGGCCAAACACTATATCCAAATACAACCATTACATTTTGAGTATGCTCTTAAATAGCCTTATGTACCTCCAGTCTTCATTACAGCAATGAACACAATTTATTTATTAAAATTAAAAAATGTCTAAAATCAAGGTAACTGCAACAACAAGGATCTGCGGTCATTTAAATGTACCAACAGTGGCCTCTCTCACCCCCCACAAGGAATGTGCGAACGTTTGCAAGACTATACAAAACGCTACAATATCATTATCGACGTCTATGCCCAACACATTATGGCACGCCACGCCGTAAATAAGCAGCATTCCCTGAGGATGACAATAGAAAATAACAAACCAAACAATCTTCGGAAAGGAACCAACATACTAGACCCTAAATACGCTGACAGCAGTCTGCTATCGCCTTACTTATCATGCATTTCACTGTTTTCAACATTTATACTGACGTATATATTGTAACGTCAACATTTTATACTGACATATTGACATGTATATTGAACGCCCAAAGAATGAGAATTCAATCTACCCATACAAAAATGAGCATGCAATTGGAATTTAATGTTATTATTTTAATGGCCTGAAGTTAACCACTTTGTGGTCAAGACATGTAGCCGTGTTATCAACCGAAAAAAAAAACTTAATAAACAGCTGTGTTGATGGTGAGTTATTACTACCTCGTAATACAGTGCTCATGAAACAGTAATTTGTTAACACACACAATTCGTCGAACCGGTATTCCCGCATTACTAGACGGGTTACAAACACACGTGTCGAAGTGTTATGTCCATAGAAAAACTGCTCCTTATATTTTAGTGAAAACATAACATGTTTGAGTGTTGTCTATAAATGATCTGTCACCTTTTTTTGTGTATCCTGTAGAAATGTGTATGGGTTAAGTTACGACATATTGCTGTTTCATGACCGATATACAAATACAACGGGATGTCCAAGGTGAAAACCTTCAATTACCTGGTAGCTGGTGTCTTATTCCGACTGTCTTATGTACGCGAGGACGAATAAATAATGTTCCACTTTTAAGTAACACATTCCCAAATCTCGCAACACGTTGCAGTCTGCCTGACGCAGCCATTGTACCGAACGACACCACGTGATGTGTGTAGTTCGTAATCCCACCACTAGATGTGGTCAGCGTTCGAAATGAAGGGAGCGAGGCGTCATTAGTGAGTAAGAAAGACGAAGGAGATGACGTATGTGCTCGTCCGTGTGACCCACGCGCCGGTCAAGAACGAAATGGCTCCGTAGTTTGTCGTTTGAAGCGGAACTTATAGGAGAAGAGATTGTGAGAGTTGAATGTGAGGTAACGATTTTACGACGTAGTTACAGGTAACTTAAGGTGAGTGCTGTGAAAGGTGTCAGTGTGCTTGCGCGGAAGACAGGCGATCCTTGCAAAAAAAAAAACCTGTCGTCTGACATGACGGCACGCATGTTAGGCAGCAACCTGTTGTGTTTTGCTGCAGTGTTGCACGTTGATTGCACGTGAATTATGTCCGTGCGGTAGCATTGTGCTCGGTTGCCAGCTGGTCTTGTCTTAGCGTACACTTCGAACTGGCATACCCTGTCGGCGTGTGTGTTTGTGAAACGGGCATCGTGGATTCTGGGGGCGGGAGAGGGGGCAGCTGCGTGGATGGTGGACTCATTCCTCGCAAGCCCGTCGCCGCTGCCCCCGCCCCAGGTCAAAGCCTCCTGGCTCCTGGAGTGGTCACAGGAGTGGGAGGTGGTCTCGCTGGAATGGGAGATGTCCTGCTGCCACCAAAGAGGCAAGCCGTTGTTGATAGACTACGACGTCGGATCGAGAGTTACCGGAGGCGACAGAGTGATTGTATTCCCCGATTCGATCAGTCATTCAACGGAATTTGCGAGCAGAATATTCAGGAGACACTGGTGCTGAAGCAGAGGTTTCTGGAGTCGAAGGCAAAACGGGCGGCCAAGAAGACGGACAAGAAGCAGGAGAGTTCCAACACGCTACATACGGTAAGAACATGTGCAGTCAGATCGGGCCACTTCCTGCCTTGATTACGAACCCACACATGGCGACATCCCCTCCATAACGGCAACCGCAAACAGCTGGCCAACGTTTACCATTGCCGCCGATCCGCATACTGAAGCGCCGGACTTTGTTTCAACAGGAAAATCAAAATTCTGGTTACACCCACCGAGATGCACTCGTATTTCAGTTTGTATGGCAAACTTGTGGCATGAGGTTGTAACCAGTAGAGTTGTACCGTGTTCATCACGCTCTACAGTTGCATGTTGCAATGTTTTGGCCTTGTCAGCTACTTCTTTCTATTTACCCCGATCTTGAATGCATTTTGCCCAATTATTTACTCTCATAATTCTTAAATCTTCTTTTATGTAGTTTTTTCCATTTAATTTTTGGTCTTCCTGCCGATCCTGTAGATAGCGGTTTACACTCATATAATTTTTTGAACATTCAATCATTTGTCACCCGGTCTACATGGCCAAAGCAGCTCAGTCTTTGTGCCTTAATGCAGTTATGTTATTATTTCTAATTAGGTTATTAATTTATAATTTGTTTTAATACTTCATGTACCTTCTCTGTCCATAGTAGGTCCGAATATTCCTAATATCTCAGAGCTGTGCTGTTTTGGGTCAAAATCGATACACATCACACTTTCATCTGCATAAACACTCAGCTTCCAGTTAATTGCTTATAAAATTTCATTTCGGAAGCAATGTAGTATTTGTTGTAGTTGTTTGGTCTATAATAATGCTATTTCGAAAATTTTGACTGTTTCGAATTCAAATGAGTGTAGAAGAAACATCGTTGATCAAACTTGTAAATGTCACAAAGAATATCCATCAGTGTTCTGACGTTACGCAAACATGGAGTGTAAGAGAATTGCAGAGATTTTCGGTAACAATGTAACGTACTGCATGTGACAGCGACTGTAATTCGTCTCGGCGTTTTGTCGGTCCGTATAACCAGTTCTGATCATTTTCTAACTCTGCACGCAGTAATCACTAATTCTGCATTCTGGTCCCTTGATTCGCAGTTTATACGATCTGAACTTAGCCTGATGCGGTATGTGCGTTTCGTTGGTCTGGTGCTTGAACTGTGAATTCTGCGCCGGGAATGAAACATTCCGTGTTAGAACGATCCACGTGATAAATTTTTGTTGCCATAATAATGCAAGCACGTGAGAGAGACGTCATGTGGGTGAAATGCAGAGCTTTTGAGTGTTAAAGCTCGTGGTGTGTATTGTTAACTCTGTGGTTTCAAAGTTCAAGTTTTCGTTTTTATTTCGTATCACGAGTTTGTTTGTGAGTTGCATTCCTTAACTGGAAACCACATTGACCGACTTCGTTAATGTTCCCAGTGGACTGTGTTGGGGTTTCATGTGCAGTATTGGTAATTTTTCGTACCTGTTTACCGAAACTGTGCCGAAGGCGGAAGGTGTGTGGCCCATTTCTACTCATCCCACCCTCCACCCATGTCATGTTCTGGATTTTGTATCTGATTCGATTCACTGTCAACAGAAGGTTTCATCCGCGTGGGGAGATTTTACATTTCCGGTGATACATTGAGATTGGTGATACGTAGTAATTTTTTTTTTTGGGTGGGTCTTCAAGTGTGTTCCGCAAGAATATGTAGTTTTTTGGTCCCTGCTGTGTGGATGTGTGAGATGTCAGACGTTTATAGTGCATGTGGTACGAACATGAATGTGTACTTTATGCTAGGAACTGAAGACACTAATACAGTATTACCAGTGACCAGCATAACATGATTAAAACATGTTCTTGTCCGAAATATGTCTGCTTGTGTGTTCATACGTTGTTAGTGTTGGCTGTGCATTATTACTATCCGGATGTTATGTACAGTTCCTTAAACTAGTTGTAGTTGTTAAGAATATTAGAACAAATAACACCTAAGATACACTGCACTGATGTTATATAATTGACTATTTATAAGCCTCCGAAAACAGAGACGACAAACACTTTTGTTGGATTATCAAAGCTTTTAAGCATTTTATAGATCTTTTACAATAAACTAAGTAATACACAGTTTATTATGTCTGCTTTTACAAGGAGCTTCGTGAAAGTTTGAAATCTCAGTCTGCCATAGTCGGTACAGTTCTTCTTCAAATAAAGTATACCCTTGCGTGTTACTTCAGTTTATCAATCAACGAATGCACATATAATTTCACATAAAACCCTTTTAAAACGCTTTAAAACACTCCGACATGTTTCGCTCTTGTCAGATCATCGTCAGGGAGCTTAGTTCCTTGCTAAAGTTACATTATAGTATTCACAATTTAATTGGTATTTGCAGACGAGGTGTTGTGGCAGTATATCATGTGTACGAATGTTTTGTGGAGCGGTGGCTAGCCACTGCTGCACAACATGATATGCTGCCACAACACCTCGTCTGCAAATACCAGTTCAATTGTGAATACTATAATGTAACTTTAGCAAGGAACTAAGCTCCCTGATGATGATCTGACATGATCGAAACATGGAGTGTTTTAAAGCGTTTTAAAAGTGTTTTATGTGAAATTATGTGTGCATTCGTTGGTTGATAAATTGAAGTGATTCTAGAAAATTGCACGGTGCTACAATAAAACCTTGCGTGTTACTCTGGGCCAGACTTAATGTAGAAACGCGTAAACGTATCGCTGTAATTCTGTATATTTATGGTATAGGAATTAGAAGTAGTGTTGGACTGATTTTCATCATCAGTCAGCATTTTGCACATCGCTGTGTGGCTTATGTAATGACTTTGTGTGGCTAGTGAGGAGGCAAGGAGTTTGCAGGAGGACACGCACCCTAGTAGTCTTATTACCCGAGCGTTTTCCATGGAAAACGGGGAAGCATTGATGACGTAAATGATTTGAACCGGGGACTTCCGTATGCTAATGAGCAGTGATATGTACTGGACCGCAGTGTGCAGTAATGCAGCCGTACAGTTTAATTTGTTTCAAGAAGTGCGGTAAGGGAAGGTTATGGTTGTCCGTCCGCCTGCGTGTTCCGGTTACTGAAGGTGCGTAGAAATTGGTTTCGTTTAGCCCTTTGTTGTCCCCCGTTTCTCTGGCTAATGTGCAATAAACAATTCGAAGCGACGTTTCTGTAATGTAAACTGGGCTATGTGCCGGAGCGTTCAAGAGCTGAGTCACTTCTGGTCAGTGGCCTGCCTGGAGGTTGAACTTCCCTGATCAAATTCCTTCAGACATTGGCCGCGGTATTTATAAGTGTGACTGTTGGCCGTCCACAAAATTACAGAGCTGCGCCACGCACGCTTTCCGAACTGAATCACAGGATGGTGAATCTGCCGGTTATTAATACAGCACCCCCATTGCGTGAATGTGAGGTGATCAGCGTCGTAGACTCCAGTTGAAATATGATGGCACACGGTGACGCACGGGTGCGGAAGTGAAGGGGAAACTGGCGAATGGAGTGGGTAACCAGTACCCTTCACACTACCTCGGAACATGGTGTATCCGGCATTACTACCACTGATGCGCACACCTCGGCTGCCAGTAGTCGACTGAACTTAAGCCCCCCGCCGAGTTGAATGGACTCGTCCGTTTCGCCGAAAGACGAAATCTGGTTTCTGGGCGTGTGCCATCACATTTCAACTGGCCTCTGCCTCCGGTGGCTGCTCCTGTGTGACCAACCTCCCGCTACTAGATATAGGCAGAGCGGTTGTTCGCAGAGATTCGGTTCCTTTAGCACGGGCACCTTTGATGACCAGTTCGTAAGTTTCCTTCCTTGTTCAAATAGCTGGCTGTGGATTACACAAGGCCCGACATTGTTATTAATATTATTTGTACTGGCCTGCATAGCTCAGTCGGTATAGCGGCTCGCTACGGGCTGGAAGGTCCGGCGGTCGATTTTTCGCACCCGTCCAGACCTGCCCTGGGGTCCACTCAGCCTCCTATGCAATGGGTACCGGGTCTTTCCTGGGGGTAAAGCCGCCGGGGTCGTGGCGTTGACCACCCACCCCATCTGGCGCCGAGGTTAAAGAAAGAGTAGAGCTATATCTCTGCTCCCCCTCTGGGCCTTCCTGGCATATTATAGGGTGACCTTTACCTTTCATTGTATGAAAATTGTTATAAAGGTTAATCCCAGGCTAACCAGAACAGTCAGTTTTGTTATTGGATGGTGCCCCCTTGCCGCTGTGTGCAGGTCGACATCCTACGAAGTTAATGGGCATCGAAGGTGGATATGAGTCTGTGGCGTCCTAGAGCCGTGATGCAGTGATGAAACGTCAGCTGTGCAGGGCGACACAGTTCACGGTATTGACCACGTTCTGAACACGTGCAATGGGCCACTTTGCACATACACGTCTCCTTGCACGTGGTATCTCATTCAAATTGAACTTGCCTGTAGCAAAGCGAAGCTCTGTAATATCGGGTCTAAAAATACGGGCATCTGCTTGTCTGCAAAATGGTTGCGCCAATTAAATCTTGTTGCAGTAGCTCAAGTAACTAGCAGTGTTATTGCCCGCATGTGAGACAATCTGAGTGAGCGGACTGTAGGAAGGGCGGCTTCGTGTCAGGTTATTAAATGCGTTCGTAATCTGAAGGCTCTGGAGGTGAAGCGAATGCGGTGACGTCAGCTGGAGATAGGAACTCGGAATCTAGAGACTCCGAGCTGGATAGCCCTCTGGGTTTACCTGTAAGGAAGTAGATGAAGTGTATAGAATATTGGATTGAAGAAATGAGAAGTAAATGGGGGAACTGCGACATCGTCGGCTTCCTGGAGAACGTTCTTTTAACAGCCGAATTGCATTTATTGACGGGCAGGCCTACTGTGCATTTACAACGTTACAAACACGTACTGTGCGTGTTTTATAGGACCTGTCTGTATTTGCTGCAAGGCCAGCGAGTGACACAGGACCTAACGGCCAAACCCACGCTTTCAAGGCCAAACCGTAATGTGTAGATGTGTGGTCAGTAGACTGGCCTGCCGTGTAGACCCTTTAACCTCCAGCAACGTTCCAGCAAGACAGTTCAGTATAGACTGTTGCCCCTTTTTTACCTAAAAACTTGCAGGGTAGGGTTACCTGCCGTGTTATATGGGGGCACGCGGTGGCGGAGTTGGTTGAGGCACTGCGCTACAAGCCGAAAGGTCGCGGGTAAAATTCCCGATGGTGTCACTGGAATTTTTAATTGAAATAATCCTTCCAGCCGCACTATGGCCCCTGGGGTCGACTCATCCTCTAACAAAAATGAGTACCAGGAATATTTCCTGGGGGGTAAAGGTGACCGGTGCGTGAGGCTGACAAACCTACCACCTTTGTGTGCTGATTGTCTTGAAATCTGGAAACCTCAACCTCCTAGAACCCTCTGCGCCTGTCCAGGCATGTAATGGGATTGCTTTACCTTTGAGGTTTGCCGTTGTATATGGGTGTGAATTTTCATCTTGTTATCGGAGGGCGTTTTAAGAGCAGGTGAGAAAAACCAAAGTTATTTTGAAGTTCTTAGTTTTTATTGACTTCTGATTAATTAGGATCGTCACATAAAGACTGATGATGGTTGGGACATGTAGCAAGCATAGAGGTATAATATATGTTGAAAGGCGTCATAGTAGTTCGATGTAGGCATACAGGAAGCGATAATATTAAAGCGTATCTTGTGAAAGTTGTAGTGTTTCACGATTGTGGGTGGATTCAAGAGCCTCCGGTTAGGTTCAGTGGCGTGCTGTTATGAACGCAGTGTGGTGAAAGGTGGGCAATGTTCGGCTGCCGTATTCACAGGAGAGGGCCTTATTTCAAATTGTATAATTCTCATGGTGATTTCCTGATAGGATCTCACATAGGATTCAGGTCTTTTGGGATGTGGTGTTGTGTCGATGGGTGAGTGCTTCTCTCGGAACGCTCTCGGACGAGGTTTGGAAGGCTTTCCACTGTTCGTGAAATCGGCTAACCTCATTCAGCAAAGTCCTTCATGAGGAGCTTCTAACTTGTTCCACAGGTAGGCCAGAAAGTGCCCACACTTAGGTAGCCCGACGTTCCATTATATTGTTAAAAGGACCCTCCACACTCCTGAGCCACATTAATCCGTTTAACACCGTACCATGCTTTTAAATCCATGATAATACCCCCCTCTCTTTTACGCCCATCGACATAACGCCACATCCCAAAAGACCTGAATCCTATGTGAGATCCTATCAGGAAATCACCATGAGAATTATACAATTTGAAATGAGGCCCATTTCCCTAATGTTTTACCACCAAAACCCTAAATACATCACTTGTGCCCAATGCGTGCTATATGTCTCGCCCATCTCGTTCTCCATTTGATTATCCTATTTTTTTACCCCTCTACAACCCTTCACTCATAAGCCGCTATGTGATTCACATGTGACTGTCAAGTAAACGTATGGAAATGGGTCTTTGAATGAAGAAGAATCAGATGTGTTAAAGTATTGAACGTTTATTAATGTTTCTCTCTAAAAACTTCACGTGCTTTCGTGTTGGATTGACAGCAAATGTACAATGCATCGTGACGTTTTATACGTCGAGGGTTTGCTACAGACCCAACTATATGCGGGGAAGGTTTTGTGTGTTTCCAAGTTCGGCCGGTGGCTGGCTGATAGCATCTGCGCCAGTTGTTACAGATTCGCGCGCAGGAGAAAGTGGATTTTGTGTCACTCAGCAGCTAACTGCAAAACGGCTTACACTCGCGGATCGCAAGCTGTGTCTCCTGTATCGGTTGCGTGCGTTTCGTAGCGCCGACTGAATCAAGGCTGTAAGAAGTTGCTTCGTGCGCTTTACCAATATCCACGGTGGCCACACAGAATATTGCTGTAGTTTCGGTTTTTTTGGTTGGGGAGGGGGGGGGGGTGTTTGTTTGGGTTTTACATTCTAAGTTTTTTTGAAGTTAACTGAGTAGAGTTTGTTCTCATAACGTAATATTTATGTAAATGCATTATAACCACTGCCACCGGGCGCCACCCCATT
>Ga0123354_10010812_pt1 | contig 14085 bp, 24 predicted proteins | sample TergutLab28metaG_2_FD_97872 | JGI IMG/M metagenome (GOLD analysis project Ga0123354, IMG submission 97872) | Labiotermes labralis P4 segment gut microbial communities from Petit-Saut dam, French Guiana - Lab288 P4 | ecosystem: Host-associated > Arthropoda: Insects > Digestive system > Gut ... | reverse complement strand
GGACGGTGTGGAGATGGTCATGCCCGGGGATAATATCGACATGGAAATCACGCTTATCACCCCTATCGCCATCGAGCCGGGTTTGCGCTTCGCCATCCGCGAAGGCGGCCGCACGGTAGGCTCGGGCGTGGTTGCCAAGGTTCTGGAATAATACCCGGTTCATTATTACGGGAAGTCTTTTCCTTATTGGCGGAAAAGCGCTTCCCGTTTTTTTATTATCGTTTGGGGGAAAATGCCTTGACCTTATACATATCCGATTTGGACGGAACGCTTTTAAACAGCGATGCCGCGCTGAGCGCCTTTACGCTTGAGGCCGTCAACGCCCTCATACAGCGCGGCATAGCCTTTACGTACGCTACGGCGCGGTCTTTTTCTTCCGCGACGCGGGTTACCCAAGGCTTAAGGCTCTCCCTGCCCGTTATCACCTTCAACGGCGCGGTCATAACCGATCCCGTAACGGGGGTAAAGCTTTCCTGCAGTCAAATAGATGCGGAAACGCTGTCCCAAGCTGCCCTGGCCTTTCAGTCGGCGGGCCTGACACCTTTGGTATATACCGTTATCGACGGACAGGAAAAATGCGCGTGGCTGCCCGAAGGCGCAACGGACGCGATGAAGCGCTACGCCGCCGCCAGATTCGGCAGCGGGCGGATGCGTCAGCCCGCGAATGTGAGCGGTCTATACGAGGGCGAGGTGTTCTATTTGTCCGTGATTGGGCCTTTTAATACCATCAGCCGCGTGCGCGACGCGCTCCTGCCCATCAGCGGGCTCCATGCCCTGATGCAGGAAGACGCGTATATCCCGGGCACTTACTGGCTGGAGGCGTACCGTTCGGATGTCAGCAAGGGTACCGCGGCTATTTCGCTTAAGGCATCCTGCGGGGCCGATAAACTCATTTGTTTCGGCGACAGCTTAAACGATATCCCTCTCTTTCGGGCGGCGGATGCCGGCTGCGCGGTCGCCAACGCGCGGGAGGAACTAAAGGCGCTGGCCGCGTATAGATTAGATGCCAATGACGCGGACGGCGTAGCCGGCTGGCTCGTCAAGAACGCGGAGTGCGCTTTAAAAACCGATTGATAATAAAACGCATCGGCCGGTAGGGGAACCGTTCCAACCGCGCCCGTGACTCACCCAGCAGTTTTTCTACCGGCAGCCGTTGAGGGCAGCGCTTATCACACGCGCCGCATTGCACGCATCGGGAGGCTTCATGGTTTACCGCCCGCATGATGTAGTTCAGCCGCGCGACGGGGCCTCCCCGCCCGTAGGACTCGTTATAGAAGGATAGGCACATGGGAATATCCACGCCGGAAGGGCATGGCATGCAATAGCCGCAGGCTGTGCAGGGCGCGCGCGTGACCCGCGCGAGTTCCTCTTTAGCAGTTTCAATGGCGTGAAGATGCGCGGGCGTCAGCGCGGGCAGCGTCATCACCGAAAGATTTTCCGAAAGGTGATCTGGTTCCGTCATACCCGAAACCACCATAAACACCTCCGGTTGGTCCATCAGCCACCGCAGCGCGTATTGGGCCGGCGTGAGGGTTTGATCCGCCGCACGCAGGGCGCGGGACGCCGCGTCGGGAAGCCTGCCGGCCAGTTTACCGCCCCTTAGCGGTTCCATGACCATGACGGGAACGCCCTTATCACGGGCATACGCAAGGCCTTTACGTCCTGCTTGAAAATGCTCGTCCATGTAATTGTATTGAATCATGCAAAAGTCCCAGGGGTGCATATCCAGCAGCCGGACAAACGCCTCGTGCGAGCCGTGAAAAGAAAAGCCGATATTGCCGATGAGGCCCGATGCCTTTTTATCGCGTATCCAATGGACCGCGCCCAGCCCTTCCATGCGTTCCCAATCCGCGGGCGTGCCCAGCATATGAAACATGTAATAATCAATGCGGTCGGTCTGCAGCCGTTCTAACTGCTTTTGAAAGATGCGGTCCATATCCCCGCTGTTTTTACATAAATAGTGCGGCAGCTTGGTCGCCAGCTTTACCTTTTGGCGGTATCCGTCTTTTAAAATATGGCCTAACATGCTTTCGTTGCCGGGATAGATATACGCGGTATCCAGGTAGTTGACGCCGTTGTCGATGGCGCCCCTGACAACCTGAGCCGCTCTTTTTTCGTTATGCGGAAGGCGCATGCATCCAAGGCCGAGCTTCGATAAAGCATCGCCGTTGCGGGGGTTTTCGGTATAAAGCATTGCCATGCCTCCTTGATTGGGATAAACAGTTATCCTAAACAGGATACTGTTTCGGGAAGACGCGTTTATTATAACATGCCATGCAACCGGCTTACCGCCCGTGCTTTTTCGTAACAGTCTTTTGTTTGAAAAAAGAAACACACGGATGCGTTGACAACAGCAATGCCGCAATTGCTATATATGACATGCAGAAAATTAGTAACATGTGAAAAAAAGAAGGATAAAATTATCAAAAAGTTTTTCAAAACGCTTGTCATGCCGACTATTATCAGGTATAATGCCGCAGCTGTCTGTTAGGGATGAAAGGATAAGTTGCCGCCCGGCCGGCGGGTAATTATCCCGGACCAGTCCGATAATCGGGCGACGGACTTGAGGCGGCGGCGTTTCCTCGGGTGAGGCGCCGTACGCGCTTAAGAACGATAAAGGAGGGGCACCAATGGCCAGTCAAAAGATCCGTATCAAGCTAAAATCCTATGAACACGGCCTGATAGATCAATCCGCGGAGCGTATCGTTGAATCCGCAAAACGGACCGGCGCCAGGGTTTCCGGGCCGATTCCGCTGCCGACGGAAAAAGAAATCGTTACCATTCTGCGTTCGCCGCACAAGTATAAGGACAGCCGCGAGCAGTTTGAAAGAAGGACGCATAAGCGCCTGATTGACATCCTCAACCCGAACCCGAAAACCGTGGACGCCATGATGAAGCTGGATCTTCCTGCGGGCGTTGAAATAGAAATCAAGCTGTAGGAAGCGGGAGGTACTAAGCGTGAAAAAAGCGATTGTGGGTAAAAAAATCGGCATGACCCAGATATTTATGGACAACGGTCATCTCGTGCCGGTCACTGTCATAGAGGCGGGCCCCTGTACGGTGGTACAGAAAAAGACAAAGGAAAAAGACGGGTATGACGCCGTTCAGGTCGGTTTCGGCCAGCTGACGGAGCGCCGCGCCCAAAAACTTTTAACCAAACCCGATTTGGGGCATCTTAAAAAAGCCGGTGTCGCGCCCGTCAGAACACTGCGGGAATTCCGTTTCGACGATTGCTCCCCTTACGAGGTGGGGAAGCAAATCAAGGCGGATCAATTTGCGCAGGGCGATATCGTTGACATTACCGGCACCTCCAAAGGGCATGGTTTCACCGGCGCCATCTACCGTTGGAATCAGCACACGGGTCCTATGTCGCATGGTTCCAAATACCATCGCGGCTTAGGTTCCATGGGCGCCAACTCCGATCCGTCGCGCGTGTTTAAAAATAAGCATATGCCCGGTCATTACGGCGTGGAACGCGTAACGATTCAAAACCTGACCGTGGTACAAGTAGACGCGGAACGCGGTCTTCTGCTCGTCAAGGGCGCGGTTCCGGGGCCCAACGGCACTCTCCTGCTTGTCAGGGACGCTTGTAAGGCCCGAGTATAGAAGGGAGACTGTCGATATGCCAAATATCCCACTCTATAATATGAACGGGGAGACGATAGGCCAGATGGAGCTAAGCGATGATATTTTCGCTTGCGCCGTTAACGAAAACGCGATGCATCTGTGCGTCCGGTCTTATCTGGCCGCTCAGCGGCTGGGAACGCAGTCGGCAAAAACGCGTACGGAAGTACGCGGCGGCGGCCGGAAAATATACCGTCAAAAGGGAACAGGCAACGCGCGCCATCACGGGAACCGCGCGCCGCAGTTCGCGCACGGCGGTGTGGTCTTTGCGCCGAAACCCCGCGATTATGTCGTTTCCGTACCCAAGAAAGTCCGCCGGTTGGCTTTTAAAAGCGCGCTCACGGTGATGCTGAATGATGAAAGTATTATCGTGGTGGACGAGCTGGCTTTAAATGAAGCCAAAACGAAGGCCATGATAAAAGTGCTCGGCAATCTGGGCGCGCCCGGGAAGGCCACCATCGTACTGCCCGCGCCGGATCAAACCATTTTACGCGCCTCAGGCAATATCCCGAATGTGAAGACGCGGTATGTGAACACCTTAAACGTCTACGACATTCTCAATGCCGGAAAGCTCATCTTCACGAAGGCTGCCGCCGAGTCCGTCCAGGAGGTGTATGTGTAATGAAAGATCCTCATGATATGATTATCCGCCCCGTTCTGACAGAAAAGGCATACGGCATGATCGCCGAAAAACGCTATGTCTTTGAGGTGGACGTGAAGGCGAACAAGACGGAAATCAAAGCGGCGCTTCAAGAAATCTTCAAAGAAGACCAAATTGAGATCGAACGCGTCAATACCGCCAGGACCATGGGTAAAATCAAGCGTCAGGGTAAAACTTCCGGCAGGACACCTGAGGTCAAAAAGGCGTATGTCACCTTAAAGAAAGACTCAAAACCCATCCGCTTCTTCGAAGGCATGGCGGAATAAAGCAAGGGAGGATCGGAAAGTGGCTATCAGACTATACAAGCCTACCTCGCCCGCCCGGCGCTTTATGTCGGTGCTGACGTTCGAGGAAATTACCAAGAAGACCCCCGAGAAGGCCTTGTGCGTGACGATAAAAGGTAAAGCGGGCCGCAACAAGCAAGGCAAAATTACTGTCCGCCATCAGGGCGGGGGCAATAAGGTCAAGTACCGTATCATCGATTTTAAGCGCGATAAGCTTGATGTACCCGCCAAGGTCGCGGGCATCGAGTACGACCCGAACCGTTCCGCTTTCATCGCGCTTCTCCATTACGCGGACGGGGAGAAACGCTACATTCTGGCGCCGTTGGGCCTCAAGACGGGCGACGTGGTGATATCCGGCGTCTCCGCCGATATTAAGCCCGGAAACTGTCTGCCGATATCCGCCATTCCCATCGGCACGCTCGTCCACAACATCGAAATCAGGCCCGGGCGCGGCGGCCAGTTAGCGCGATCCGCGGGCAATTCCGCGCAGCTGATGGCCAAGGAAGGCCCTTACGCGCAAATCCGTCTGCCCTCCGGCGAGGTGCGCAAGGTTCCCATCGGTGCCCGCGCCACAATTGGCACGGTTGGCAATACGGATCACGAAAACATCCGTCTGGGCAAAGCCGGGCGCGTCAGGCATATGGGCATACGGCCCACCGTACGCGGTGTTGTCATGAACCCGTGCGATCACCCGCATGGCGGTGGTGAGGGAAAATCACCCATCGGTATGCCCGCGCCGGTTACCCCCTGGGGCAAGCCCGCTTTGGGGCTAAAGACGCGGAAGCATAAAAAATACTCCAATAAAATGATTGTCAAGCGCGCCGGAAGCAAGTAAGCGCGAACCTTAGAAGGGAGGCAGCCCATGAGTCGTTCCGTTAAAAAGGGTCCCTATGTTCAGGAAGCGCTTTTCAAGCGCCTGGCAGAGATGAATAGATCCGGCAGAAAGTCGGTCTTAAAGACATGGTCCAGAGCGTCTACCATTTTTCCGGATTTCGTCGGACATACCATCGCGGTGCACGATGGGAGGAAGCATGTACCCGTCTATGTCACCGAGGATATGGTCGGCCATAAACTGGGAGAGTTTGCTCCCACCCGAACGTTCCGCGGGCATGCGGGCGAAAAGTCCAGCGCCCGTAAATAAACGGAAGGAGAGAAAAGAGTATGGCAATCCGTTCCCGACAAAAAGCGGAGGCGCGCAGGTTAAATGCCGATAAGCGGCCCAAGGCGCACGCGAAGTATATTCGTATCTCCTCCCGCAAAGCGAAGATCGTCATAGACCTGATTCGCGGTAAAGGCGTTGATGAGGCGCTGGCGATTCTCACGTTTACACCGAAAGCCGCCTCTCCCATTATATTAAAAGTACTCAACAGCGCCATCGCTAACGCTGTTAACAATCAGGAGATGGACCGAGCGGCTCTCTATGTCGCCGAAGCTTACGCCAATCCGGGCCCCACGCTTAAACGCTATGTTGCCAGGAGCCGCGGCAGCGCGTCCCCGATACTCAAGCGCACAAGCCACATCAGCGTGGTGTTGGATCAAAGATAATCCGAAGGAGGTTATTCCATGGGCCAGAAAGTCAATCCTCACGGCGCGCGCGTCGGCGTCATCTTTGACTGGAGTACCCGCTGGTATGCCGGAAAGAAGGATTTTGCCAACAACCTCATAGAGGACTACAAGTTGCGCGAAATGCTTAAGGAAAAGTACTACCAAACCGGTATCAGCCGTATTGACATAGAGCGTTCCGCGAATCGGATGACGATTAATCTTTTTACCGCCAAGCCCGGCATGATTATCGGCCGCGGCGGCGCCGGTATTGAGAGCTTAAAAAGAGAAGTGACCGAGTTTGTCGGCCGCGCCGTTAACTTGAACGTCATCGAAGTGAAATCGCCAGAGACGGACGCGCTGCTCATTGCCGAAGGCATTGCGCAGCAGTTGGAAAAACGCATCAGCTTCCGCCGTGCGATGAAGCAGGCGATGCAGCGCGCGATGCGAGCCGGCGCCAAGGGGATTAAGACTTCCGTATCGGGCCGTTTAGGCGGCGCGGATATTGCCCGTACAGAGCAGTACCATGAAGGATCCATCCCGCTGCAAACGTTCCGCGCGAACATCGATTACGGGTTCGCCGAAGCGAAGACGACATATGGCCGTCTAGGCGTTAAGGTATGGGTCTACAAGGGTCAAATTTTGCCAAAACCCAAGAAGACACCGGTTTCCGCCAAAGCGGAAGGAGGTAAGTAACCCATGCTGATGCCAAAGAGAGTGAAACACCGCCGTGTTTTCCGCGGCCGCATGAAGGGAAAAGCGCAACGCGGTAATTTCTTAGCTTACGGCGATTATGGCTTGGTTGCCGCGGAGCCATCGTGGATTACGTCTCAGCAAATAGAGGCTGCGCGTATCGCCCTGACCCGTTATACCAAACGCGGCGGGCAGGTGTGGATTAAAATTTTCCCGGACAAGCCCGTCACGGAAAAACCCGCCGAAACACGGATGGGTTCGGGCAAGGGCTCGCCGGAGTACTGGGTTGCCGTGGTAAAACCCGGCCGGGTGCTTTTTGAAATAAAAGGCGTCTCACAGGAAATCGCCCATGAAGCGCTGCGTTTAGCATCGCATAAACTGCCGCTAAAAACGAAGTTTATGGCGCGCGAAGCCGAAAAAAGCGCCGTGCTTGTACCGGAAATAATCGAAGCGGGTGGTGATTAGGGATGAAGGCCGCTGAATTTGCAACCATGTCCCTTGAACAGATAGACGAAAAAGTCAAGGAACTCAAAAAGGAACTCTTTAATCTGCGCTTCCAGTTAGCCACCGGGCAGCTGCAAAACACCATGCAGATATCCGACGTGAGGCGCGATATCGCCCGCGCGAAAACCGTACGCCGCCAGATGGAAATCCGGCAGGCTTAACACAGACACGAAAGGGGCAGCGGCTGAAGATGACCGACGAAAAGAGAGGCATCCAAAAAACGAGAATCGGCGTGGTTATATCAGATAAAATGGACAAGACGATTACCGTTCAAATCAAGACCCGCGTGCGTCACCCGCTGTATGGGAAGATTATGAATCAGTCCAGCAAGCTGAAGGCGCATGATGAGCGAAATGAATGCGGTATCGGGGATACCGTGCGCGTGATGGAAACGCGCCCGCTCAGCGCGACAAAGCGTTGGCGGCTGGTTGAGATTATCGAAAAAGCTAAGTAACGAAGCCGCCGAATAAGGAGGGAACCCTAATGATTCAACCGCAATCACGACTGAAGGTCGCCGATAATTCCGGCGCTAAAGAAATTATGTGTATCCGTGTTTTGGGCGGTTCGTTCCGCCGCGATGGTTCCATCGGGGATATCATTGTGGCCAGCGTGAAGGCAGCCGCTCCGGGCAGCGCGGTCAAGAAGGGCGATGTTGTGAAGGCTGTAATCGTCAGGGTCCGAAAGCAGCGGAGGCGTCCGGACGGCAGCTATATCCGTTTTGACGACAACGCCGCCGTGATTATTACGGACGCGAAAATGCCCCGCGGGACCCGTATCTTTGGCCCCGTAGCCCGCGAGCTGCGCGAGAAAGATTTTATGAAAATCATCTCGCTGGCGCCGGAAGTTCTTTGAGGAGGCGCGAATCGATATGCACGTACACACTAAAGATCTGGTTGTCGTTATCTCCGGCAAGGATAAAGGCAAAAAAGGAAAAATACTCACTGCCTACCCGAAGACCGGAAGGGTTATTGTAGAGGGCGTCGCCGTCATCACCAAGCATCAAAAAGCCAGGGCGCAAGGTGAAAAAGGCGGAATCCTGCACATGGAAGCCGCCATCGACGCTTCCAATGTCATGTTGGTTTGCCCCAAATGCGGTAAGGCGACCCGTGTATCCCACAAAGTAACCTATATCGATGAGGGCGGCAGAACAAAAAAGCGCGAAATGACCCGCGTATGCAAAAAATGCGGCGCGGATATTGAATAAAAGGGAGGGAACAGCACATGGCGACGCGTATTAAGGAAAAATATCTGTCTGAGGCTGTACCGGCCCTGATGCAGAAGTTTAGCTACGGCAACATTTTTCAAGTACCCAAACTGGACAAGGTTGTCATCAACATGGGCTTGGGCGACTGTAAAGACAACGCCAAGGCGCTGGAGACCGCTGTGAAGGAGCTGGAGACAATCGCGGGCCAAAAACCCGTGGTAACCAAGGCGAAGAAGAGCGTCGCGAACTTCAAACTCCGTCAGGGTATGTCCGTGGGCGCGAAGGTAACGCTTCGCGGTGTGCGCATGGAGGAGTTCGTAGACAAGCTTTTCAACATCGCGCTGCCCCGCGTGAGGGACTTCCGCGGTGTGTCCGTCAAGGCCTTTGACGGTAGGGGTAATTATTCGCTGGGTATTCGAGAGCAGCTTCTCTTCCCGGAAATAGAGTATGACAAGGTCGATAAGGTCCGCGGTATGGAAATGATTTTTGTGACTACCGCTAAGACCGACGAGGAATGCATGGAACTGTTACGCGCGCTGGGCATGCCGTTCGCGCAGTAAGGTGAGGAGGAGAAAGTCAAGTGGCTAAGACCAGCATGATTCTAAAGCAACAAAGAAAGCCCAAGTATTCCACCCGCGCCTATACACGGTGCCGCTTGTGCGGGCGTCCGCATGCGGTGCTTCGCAGGTATGGTGTTTGCCGTATTTGTTTCAGGGAGTTGGCCTACGCCGGTCATATTCCCGGTGTTCGTAAGGCCAGCTGGTAAGCGGGAGAGAACGGAAGGAGGTCCCACCATGATTGTCAACGATCCTATTGCCGATATGTTAGCCCGTATCCGCAACGCGCAGGTGGCCAAGCATGATATGGTTGTCATGCCCGCGTCCAATATTAAAAAGGCCATTGCTAAAATATTACAGGCTGAAGGCTATGTTAAATCGGTCGATTTTGTTAAGGATGGCCCGCAAGGAAGCATAAAGATCGCTTTAAAATATGTAAACGGCAAGCAGCAGCCTGTCATCGCGGGACTCAAACGGGTATCCCGGCCCGGGCTGCGCGTTTACGCGCGCTGCGAACAGCTTCCCAAGGTGCTGGGCGGCCTGGGCGTAGCCATCATCAGTACGCCGAAGGGCCTGATGACGGACAAGCAGGCGCGCGCGGCGTCGGTGGGCGGCGAAGTCCTAGCGTATATCTGGTAAGCAACACGTCTTTGGAGGTGCAAGTATGTCTCGTATCGGAAAACTTCCGATTACCGTCCCGGCGGGCGTGACGGTCACAGTCGGCCAAGATAATACCGTAACGGTAAAAGGCCCGAAAGGAACCCTGTCCCAATGGGTAGGCGGCGGTATCGCCGTCCGGCAAGATGGTGATATCCTCACCCTCGAACGCCCCGGGGACTTAAAAGCGCAAAAGGCGATGCACGGCCTTTACCGCAGCCTCGTCAACAATATGGTCGTCGGCGTGACCGATGGGTTCAGCAAGGATTTAGAGCTGGTCGGCACGGGTTACCGGGCGCAGGCGGATGGGAGCAAATTAACCATTAATATTGGTTTTTCGCATCCTGTCGTCATGGAAGCGCCGGAGAACATCACCTTTGAAACTCCCACGGCCACGCATATCATCGTCCGCGGGATTTCCAAGCAGCAGGTCGGTAATTTGGCCGCAGATATCCGCGCGATACGGAAGCCCGAGCCTTATCTGGGCAAGGGCATCAGGTATAGTAAAGAACGCATTCGCCGTAAGGAAGGCAAGGCGGGCAAGAGTTAAGAAAGGGAGTAACTGCGCATGTTCGTTAAACGTGACCGTAACAAGGAGCGCGTCGTTCGCCACACGCGCGTGCGAAAAAAGATCAGCGGCACCTCCCAGTTGCCGCGCCTGTGTGTTTTCAGGAGCTTAAAACACATCTATGCCCAGGTGATAGACGATAAGGCCGGGCATACGCTTGTTTCCGCCTCCACTTTAGATCCGGAACTCAAGGGAGAGTTGAGCGGGCTTAATAAAAAAGACGCCGCTAAAAAAGTGGGGAAACTGGTTGCCGATCGCGCGCTTCAAGCCGGCGTTAAAAAAGTCGTTTACGATCGCGGCGGGTATATCTATACGGGCCGTGTCGCGGAACTGGCAGCCGGCGCTCGTGAAGCCGGGCTTGAATTCTAATTGAGGGGGAGTATAACGCATGCAACGCTTCGAACAGGTCAGCGAGTTTAAAGAGAAGCTGGTAGCCGTTAACCGCGTTTCAAAAACCGTGAAGGGCGGACGGAACATGCGCTTTTCCGCGCTGGTGGTAGTAGGCGATGAGGCCGGAAGGGTCGGCGCCGGCATGGGAAAGGCGACAGAGATTCCCGAGGCTATCCGAAAGGCTGTGGAAAACGCGAAGAAGCGCCTGATAGACGTACCGCTCTCCGGGCGTACCGTTCCTCATGGGATAAGCGGTTACTTTGGTACCAGCAAGGTGCTGTTGGTTCCCGCTCCTGAAGGAACGGGCGTTATTGCCGGCGGCGCGGTCAGGGCCGTGTTGGAGCTTGCGGGCATTCGCGATATTCGGACGAAGACGTTCGGAACGAGTAATAAAATCAATACGGTCAAGGCAACGGTTGACGGCCTGTCGCGTCTGCGCAGCCCGGAAATGGTCGCCAAGCTTCGCGGCAAGACCGTTGAAGAAATATTAGGCTGAGGAGGTATAGGGCGATGAAATTAAAAGTGACGCTTGTCAAGTCACCGATTGCCTCCCTTCCCGTCCACAAGAAGACCGTTGCGGCGCTTGGGTTAAAAAAGATTGGGCAAACCGTCCTGAAGGACGATATGCCCTCCATAAGGGGCATGATCTTTCGCGTGAAACACATGCTCAAAGTAGAAGAAATCGAGTAAGGAGGGAACCCCGATGAAACTGCACGAGTTAAAGCCGGATGCGGGTTCCGTAAAAGCGCCTAAGCGTCTCGGACGGGGAACGGGTTCCGGGTTGGGTAAGACCTCCGGCAAGGGGCATAAGGGAGCTAAGGCACGTTCGGGCGGGGGCAAACGCCCCGGCTTTGAGGGCGGGCAAATGCCGTTAATCCGCCGCGTTCCCAAGAAGGGTTTTACGAATATATTCCGCACGGAATACACCATTGTCAACGTAGAACGGCTTGAAGCGTTTGCTGACGGCGACATGGTTACGTTAGCTACGTTAAAAGACGCGGGTGTGGTTACCAAACCGCTGGCAGGCCTGAAGGTTTTAGGCGGCGGAGACCTTACCAAGAAGCTGACCGTACAGGCGGCAAAATTTTCGGATACCGCCAGGCGCAAGATAGAAGAAGCCGGCGGGAAAGCCGAGGTGATATAGCATGTTTGAAACATTTCGCAGCATGTGGCGGATAAGGGATTTACGCAAGAAGGTTCTGTATACCCTGATGATGCTGCTTATCTACCGGCTGGCCAGCGTGGTACCCGCGCCGGGTATCAACATGGCGGAATTAGCCAATCAAACCAGTTCCAGTCTGCCCTTGCTGGATATGATGAACATGATGACGGGTAACGCGTTTAACCAAATGACCATCATGGCCATGGGTATCACGCCGTACATCAACTCATCCATTATCATGCAGCTGCTGACCGTTGCCATTCCCTACCTGGAAAACCTCCAAAAACAGGGAGAAGAAGGCAAAAAGAAAATCAATAGCATCACCCGCTATGTCACCATCGTTCTGGCGGCGGTACAGGCCATCGGCCTGGTATCGAGTATGCGGTTGATTAACCCGGGCGCTTTTAACCTGGTTCTGGTGGGTGTGTCCATGGCGGGAGGAACGGCGCTTGCCATGTGGCTGGGCGAGCGGGTGACGCAAAACGGCGTGGGCAACGGCATTTCCCTGCTCATCTTCTCGGGCATTGTTTCTAACCTGTTCAACGGCATCACCTCCGGTGTCCGGGGCGCATTAAGCGCCGATTCAACCGTGACGTGGATGAACCCGGTCATGATTATCATCGTATTAATCATCATGATTGTAGTCGTCACCTTCGTTGACAAAGGTGAACGGCGGTTCAATGTCCACTACGCCAAACGCGTCGTGGGCAACCGAATGATGGGCGGGCAAAGCACACAGTTCCCGTTAAAGGTAAACTCCTCGGGCGTACTGCCGCTTATCTTCGCGTATTCATTTATCGCGTTCCCCGGTACCATCATGCAGTTGGCCTCGCCCAATGGAAACATTACGAACTGGTGGAGCCAGAACATGGCAGGCGCGGCGCCAATTCATTTGGCGGTCACTTTCCTGCTGATCATCGGCTTTACGTTCTTCTACTCCTCCATCGGCGTCGATTACAGAGAAGTCGCAAAAAACATCACCAAGAACGGCGGCACAATTACGGGTGTTCGCGGCGGCAAGCAAACGGCGGACGCGCTCATCCGCTCCAACCGAAGGCTGACGCTCTTCACGGCGTTCTTCTTGGGCGTTCTGTCAACTATCCCCACGTTGTTGACGGCGCAATTCAAGATAGCGATGCCGTTTGCCGCGTCTTCCTTGCTCATCGGTGTATCCGTGGCATTAGAGACATCCAGGCAAATCGAATACGAACTGCTGCGTCATCACCACAAGGGGATTACACGCTAATGTATCCTCGGTGTAACCGGCTTGATACGCGCGGCTGCCTGCCGAATGCAATGAAAGCAGGCGCCGCGTGAACTTGATTTTTTTAGGCCCGCCCGGAGCGGGAAAAGGAACGCAGGCTGCGCGTATGTGCCGTATTCTGGGCATACCGCAGGTATCCACCGGAGACATTTTAAGGCAGGCCATAAAAGATAAAACACGCACCGGGCTAGAGGCAAAAGCCTTCATCGACGCGGGGCAGTTGGTTCCGGACGCGGTCGTTATTCAAATTGTTCGCGAAAGACTTGCTATGACGGATTGCGCGGAGGGGTTCGTACTGGACGGCTTCCCGCGAACGGTTCCGCAAGCGGAAGCGCTTCAGGATGTCGCAGCAATCGACACGGTCATTAACATTGAAATATCCGATGAAGCGCTTGTGTCAAGGCTCTCCGGGCGGCGCGTGTGCGTTGCGTGCGGGGAAACGTATCATATCAACCGACTGCGGACAGGGGAAGCCTGCGCCGTTTGCGGCGGGCAGCTCACGCAGCGGGAAGACGATAAACCCGAAACGGTATTGAACCGGCTGCGTGTGTATCACGCGCAAACGTCGCCCCTTATCGCGTACTACAGCCAAAAAGGGCTGCTTAAAACCATTGACGGCGATAAAGATATCGACGAGGCGTTCGGGTTGATCCGCGCCGCTCTGGGTATATGATTTATATTAAAAGCGCGCAGCAAATCGAGGCGATGAGCGTTGCGGGCGCCAAGCTGTGGGAAGTCCTGCAACAAGTGAAGCAAGCCGTTCGTCCCGGAATCACGACCGCTTCGTTGGATGAGCTTGCGGAACGCCTCATTCGTCAACAAGGTGCGGTTCCCTCGTTTCTAAATTATCGCAGTTACCGCGGCGGCCCTTATCCGGCGAGCCTGTGCACGAGCGTTGATGACCAGATAGTTCACGGCATTCCCTCGGAAGAGACTGTCTTAACCGAAGGTCAAATCATCGGCCTTGACTGCGGC
>Ga0123354_10010811_pt1 | contig 14087 bp, 10 predicted proteins | sample TergutLab28metaG_2_FD_97872 | JGI IMG/M metagenome (GOLD analysis project Ga0123354, IMG submission 97872) | Labiotermes labralis P4 segment gut microbial communities from Petit-Saut dam, French Guiana - Lab288 P4 | ecosystem: Host-associated > Arthropoda: Insects > Digestive system > Gut ... | reverse complement strand
TTTTTTTTTTAAAATTTAATTTTTTTTTTCCATGCCCTTGTTTTTTAAGAAAAACATTTTTTTCCCCCTCAAAAGTCCCCGGGAAGGGGCCCATTCAAATTTGTTTCTTCGCTAGTTTTTTTCCCCCCCCCCCCCCTCTTTAATTACAAATGAGCCAATATTTATAAAAAATTGTAAATATATTCCTGTTTGTGTAAATACAGAGGAAATGACCTAAGGTTATCATAATCTGAATGTGATAGTGTAGTAGCATTTTTGTTGAGCTCTGAGACTGTAATGATTTGTTTGTGTGACAAGCCATTTAGTTAGCATGCTTGTTATACATGCTCAAAAATCTCAGTTTCTCCAGGATTAAAAATTAATGTTTTTCATGGTGAAAGTATACTTCTGTTAATGACACTGCAAAGAAGTTGACATACAAATTCTTGAAACATGGTACTTTCTACTACAGTTACCATTTCCAAGATTCTTCTTTTTGTAGCTACTATTTTTAAAAGGCTTCAAGAGAATGTTTTCATCATAAGTGAGAACCTGTTGAAAGCATTGGGTTGCAGAGTGCCCATGAAGCATGTAAGTATAACAAGACACTTGTGTAACATTATACACAAATTACTCATACACAGACTAGCATAATGTTCTTTAATGTAAGAGTGGTGTACGTAGGAAGCACCCTTCTTCTGGATGGATTACTCTTTCCTAATGCAGTTAATGACACATTCTGAGCTGTGTGTCATACGACATCAAAGAATAAACTGACTATGAATGGTGAAGTGGAAGGTTGGGTAAAAAGTGATTCACAACCTATTTACAGATACTATGCTAGCATTTATGTAGAAGGAATGTGTAAAGTCTGAACAATGCATGATTTAAGGTTTCTGCTGAGAACTGCGCTCTTCTGGGTTATTACGCAGCAAATAGTGGTGATTTCTTACCAGTGTTTTGGGACGACCTCTCAGGCCCATCCTCAGGGTTCAAGAATCCAAATCGCTTTGGATTCTTGAACCCTTAGGACAGGACCAATAAATTGTCCTGAAACTTAAGTAAGAAATTACCATTAATTGCTGCGTAATAACACAGAAGAGTGCAGTTCTCAAAATCAAAGCAACCTCAGCCAGGATAATTGACCTTTGGATCAAGAATTTCATTCAAAAGTCCCAATTACAAAACAAGATTTATGGTCTAAAGCAGCGATTACCAACCTTTTTGAGTATGGGGACACCTTCTTAATTTCAAGAAATTTTTTGGGCTGCTTTGTACTGACAGATGTACATTAATCCGTAATGATAATGACAAAAATCTCCTTATGAACTTAGTAACCATTGTAAATGAGTTCACTTTTAATTTATCACAACAATAACTGAGGATAACAGAGATAACAAATACCGACTGGAGGAGCAAGACTTGCTGCAAAGCTGTGTGAATTCACAGAGATCTTTGCAGTAACACCCCCTCTCCACCCATCCCACAAATTGGGAGCCACTGCCCTAAAGGTGTGTGACAGTATTCAGTTTATTACACTACAGCTACTTTCAACTGAAAGGGACTGACTGAGTATCATTATACTGACACAGATTTTTATTCTGTTTGTTTTAAAGTTTAGTGTAACCAATAAGGATCGATCCCAGAACTTTATGAACATTAAATTTCTAATCCTAAGTGATCTGGCTGTTAGGTGCTGCCAGTGTTCCCTTATATGGGTAAGTGATCATGTACAATAGAGTGTGTGGCTCTATTTGCTTTAAAACAAACATTATCACAAACTAAAAGCAACCAAACACTGGGTAATTTCTTTATAGAATGTAAATAATACTTGTACAGCAAGGAGAGTTAAATATCTATTGGAAACAAAATACATCATTTAGTAACAAAAAGCAGAGAGAAGAGAAGAGTAGCCTGCTCCAATACCAGACCCAAGTATGCATATTAGTTAAGCTGTTTTGTATTTTTGTGTTTTATTCATTCATGCTGTAAAATCAAGGGAAAAAAGTGTTTTGTTTGTGCATCATTAAGACTGATAAGGGGAAATAACTTGCAATGGATTCAGCTAAGTGTAGAAACTGACGCCTGTGGGATGAATGATCAATGCTTGACCACAAAATATGTGGTTCTTACCCAGTTACAGTTAATAAAATGAGACTTTGAAGTCCTAAGTTTTATTTTTTTTAATATGGCTATTGTGTGGAAAATTCCTAAATCCATCTAGTTCTTGAGCCTGAGACATTTGATATGAGTGATCTGTGTTTCACCACTACACCATTATGTCCACACTCAGTTTTATTCATTCATATGCACCAGTAATTTAAAAGCTTAAATTAGGCACATAGCTGATACATGCTTAAACCATATGAAAGTAGGTTTCATATGGTTTAAGAGAGGGGTGCAAAGATTTTCTAAACATCAGGAACCACCTCAAAATTCTAGGCACCAAGTGACCTACAGTATGTGTGCCCAAAATGGCTCATGGAAAGATTCCTTGGCATGCGGCATTCACTGCTGCCCCAATTTTTTTTATTTCTTTTGTGCAACCAGTATCTCTGTATTGTGAAGAATATCTGACTGCATAGAGACTATATATGAATTACCATTGTAATCAAATAATACTGTGAGTGAAACATTTTTACACAAATCAAGAGTGGTGCAAAGTGAAGACTGGATATTTATTATTGGGGCGCCGGCCTGGCAGTGACAGGACAAATATGTAACATTGGACAAAACATTTACAGTTCTCTTTTCAAGCAGGACTTGCTATTAGCCCCAGTTATTTCCAAATTTTCTTCCTTATCACGTTCCTTAAGGAGGCTGTTATTGGAAATATAATAATTATACTATGCAATAATTATACAATATTATTATAATATGCATTAATAGTAATGCAGCAATTAATAATAATTATGGAAGGCTCCAAGACTCTATTTTGCTCTTCAAAATTCGCATGTGCACATGAAAGAATTTCATCAAAATTTATAGACAATTTGGGCATACACTCTCAAAAAGGATCGCCAGCCCTGAACTGGATCTAGTGTCTAGTTGTCTGAGACATTTAATATGAATGACAAGTATGTCACCACATAACCACAAGGTATTTACCAGATTCCAGTTAATTACATGTAATTTTACTGAGCAACTAAATATAATGTAACAAAGTAATAATACTTATACTACTAAATTTGGGGACCGCGGTAGCACAGTGGTTAAGGTGCTGTGCTACAAATTGGAAGGTCGCTGGTTTGATCCCAGCTGGTGTCAGTGGATTTTTCATTGACATAAATGACTATGGCCCTGGGGTAGACTCAGCCTCTAACAGAAATGAGTACCAGGAGAATTTCCTGTAGGTAAAGGTGGCCGGTGTGTAAGGCTGATGACCTTACCACCATCCTGTGCCGTTGTCATGTAATCTGGGAACCTTAACTTCCTGGAAACCTCTGGACCACTCCAGGCCTGTAACTGGACTGCTTTATCTTTTATACTACTAAATTTCTCCGACTAATAGTTGATAGTTCTATGTCTTGGAAAGTCCATATTGATGAATTAACTTCTAAATTATACAAAGCATGCTGTGTGATTCGGTCGGTTAAACCATTCATAGCTTTTGCAGTACTAAGAATGATCTGTTTTTTTCTTATGTTGACTGTACTAAATCATATGACATAATTTTTAGGAGGATTTCCTCTCATAGTAAAATTATATTCAGAAATCAAAAAAGGAATATTTAGAGTTATTACAGGTTCTGTTGGGAGCTGTTTAAACATTTGGAAGTCTTACCTCCGCAATCTCATTATATATTTTCTTTGTTACTGTTTGTTGTTAGGAATACATAATTGTTTAGATCTAACTCTGATGTATATAACATGAACAGAGTATACATTTCTGACTTACATTTACCCATAGCAAATTTAACAGTATTTCAAAAGGGAGTTTTTTTATTTTGGAATTAGAGTTTTTAACATACTTCCATCAACTATCAAAGACTTATCAAATGATGTGAAGCAATTTAAACTAGCCCTGAAAATGTTTCTTCTTGCTAACTCCTTTTGTTGTCTGGAAGAATATTTTGATTGAAGATAAATTAAAAGATCTTGGTTCTTTATTATTCATACTTAAAAGAACATTTAAATACAATATTTTCTTGATTGCTGCTATGTTACAAATTGTTATATTTTTATTATTATTATTATATTTTTATAACAGATATTTTAATTTTAATATAAAATCGAAAAACTGCAAGTCTAATATAGATATATTTTTTAAATTTAGTTTTACATATTGTTTTATTGTTTTATTAAGCTTCTAGCTATGAAAATTGCTGTATTTTGCCTGTATTATGTACACCTTTGATATTTCGTATGGCTATTTCAATATCTAAGGATCTACAGAATATGAAAAATGCATAAACTGAAATGGTAATACTTTGTACTTGTATTTTGAAGGCACTTTGTTCAAGTCATGCTTGGAACACTTTCTGTAGGAACTTTTTAATTCATTATTCACCAGTCGTGTTACAGTCAACACCCTCTAGTCTGAGATAATGATAGATTCATGACTTAGACACTGACTATCCAGATGTGTTTTGGTAATGGTTTCTGTCAATTCCCCCAGGCAAATTCTCTGACAAATTTTTCCAGCTGTTTTATAGGTCATCCGTCATCAGTTATCCAACCATTCAGTGCATAGTCTGGGATACTGATGCTGTCACAAAACAAAACACAAAACATAATTTTAAAGTTTAAGCACATAGTTGTTTGATTATAGTAAAGTTTATAACATAAAAAATCTCGACCAGCTTGACCTTGAACCTGACCTTCTATAACCATCCAGTACTGTCTTATGGCATGTAGTGCCATGTAATCTGGTAGATAGGTACCGACATTTCAGGAGATTGTGCTGCTTCCAAATTCAGAATATGTGGGGGTAGCATATTCCTTTGCAACAGTGGTATCTACACTACATGAAATTACGTGTGTGAAGACAGTAATCTTCACAGTAATCACCATCAGAACGTGACATCTCAAATGTTGCCTGTACCTTATTACTAAACCAGTTGATTCTCTTGAAACTTTAATATTCCAGTGCATTTCTGAGGTTTAATGTACATACCTAGCTGTTGTATGTCTTCAATATTGTTTGAAGTTTATGATAGCCATGTCCAGACCAACTTTGGGCCCATCCAGTCATCTAGTCAATGGTTACTGGGGTACAGAGGGCAAGACATGATACAGGCTACCACCGTGCATCTAATTGCAAGGTTAAAAATGGGTGGTGCTATACCTCCACTCCCCCATATGACTTCATGGCATGCAATGGTACAACTTCACCTACACCCATGACATTTACTGTATACAAATAAATTGGAGAATTTAATTAACATTACACAAAAATTACTGCTAATCATTTGGACATTCCTTAAATGTCAATTTACCTTGTCCTGTGCAGCCTGGAAACTCATTAGAGTAACTAAAAAACGTATTTGGTACATAGTTTTCACTCCAAAATTCAGTCTGTATATGGCATATTTGTTTCTGCTGTGTTTTAAGCCAAGGACCTCATTAATACAAAGCAGCAGCGGCATTAATATGTATACAGTGGTATTTAGATTCTGTCTCAAGTGTGTGTTTTAGTAAACACTTTGTAAGCCCCATATAAAATGGCTGTTTTTGTAATTATTGTGACTTTGTGTGGTTTGAAGTAAAAATTAGGTACTATATGTGTTTGGGATATTTTTTTCTTGTTTTTTTTAATTAAACTTTCTCAGCAGCATGGGTTATGTGTCATTAAATAAGACAGTGTCTCTGAATGATGAATAAGAAAGGATGGTAAATAGGGTGGAAGTTTTTACCACTTGCATGAAGGTAGTGAGGTAAACCATTGAAACTCTTAACCAGATCAGCTGACCTGCATTTGAGAATTAAAAATGAGCCCTCTTGAATATGAAGAAACTTCAATCACTGAATCATCAGGTTGCATGTTTACATGTGTTAGTTCTTGTTGAGACTGCTTGATTGAAATTGACATGATACACTTGTAGTTGCAAGGTCTGCTGTGTTATTTGATATTAGGACAAGTTTTTATGTCACATGTACCAGTCTGTGTATCTGGCTGCTCCCTTACTCATATAAAATTACTGAACCATGTGTCTGTCTGGAGCATATCAGGTAACCTCGTGGCATCCAAGTTTAAAACCTTCAGCTATGTTACTGTGACAGTCTTATTCAAAAAGTGCATACGTGTTGAAGTGTAAGTTGTGGACATAACAGAGCTTGTCTTTTCATAATCTTTTAATACAAATTTTAGGCATGATTTGTTAGGGAACATTCATTGTATTCATGTTGTGATGGAATTTGTTCTTCCCACAGAATTAACCATTTTCTGCACAATTTAAATAAGTGTACCTGAGGCTATCAGATTAGGTAATTTAGGGGTCCTTTGTACATACACAACAACAAACGTTAATCCAAATAACAACCATACATGAATATTTTGTTTTTTGTTACCTTAATGATACTGTGTTCATATGAAATCCAGTTGTCACTGATGTTTATAATACATGTTTATATTTTACACATGTTGTTACACTTTTCTTTATTTAAGTAACCTGATTAGAGTGTAATGACGGTAGTTTTCATTTGAAATATTTAAATTTAAACTTGTGTATGATGCAGTCCTGATAATAATGAGCGGTCATTTTCATGGAAATAATGTTTTCAAATATGTCTTCACAGAGCGTTCTGTAAGGAGAAAAGTTAAAGTTTCCCATATGCACATGAAGATGCTCCACTCAACTTTAATACCGGGTGGATATGATTGATCAGCTTGACATTCTGGCTTTTGAAACCCCTGTGAGAGTGTTCTGTTTGTGTGACTATATATTATATTTACTGTCTTTGGGTTAGTGTGCTAGACATATACTTCTTCTTCTTCTGGCATTACGGTCCTTGGTGGACTATAGCCTCTTCTTCAATTTTAGAAGTTTCTCAATAAAACATATTTCTTATGGGGTGGGGTTGTCAGCCCCAAGCCCAAGTCCCAACCTGGAGGATCAGGGTATCCCTTTTTGTCAGGGTCATCACCTTTGACCTGTCTGGCATGGGAGGCCCTGCCAGTTACAATGCTACTGCCAGCATAGCTCTCAGGATTATTTGACCAAGCAAGCCCCACCACTATATCAAATTAAGGATTCTGTCAGAGGTTTAGGCATATACAGTGTTACATATTTTGGTAGTCTTTTGTGTAAGCCAGTTCTGGTGGCCATGCAGTGTAATACATGGGTCTGCAGCCGCTTGACAGCTGGGATCACAGGTTCGAATCCCACTGAGGGGATGATGTTTGTCTCTTGTGTTTGTTATATGTTCTATATGTAGTAGCATGATTATAACATACAAAAAATATGGTGATGAGCCCACTAAAACCAGTTTTTTTTTTATATATTGTGCAGCCTATATATTTTGGTAGTGATGCTGAGGTAGCTTGTACAGATGGCAAGTTTTCCACTACCCTTGTCTCTGATATTGTACCAAAGAGGGAATAAGTGTGATATGTTTGAATAAAGGGCTGTTATATTGCACTTTTTGTTTGATGCACACACACACACACACACACACACACACAAAGAGTCTTTTATCATTGACCAGAGCACAATATCCATATTGCATAGAAGCCTTTATCTGCCATGACATCTTGTGACAGTTGTGGAGCTGTGGTCAGCAATTAAATATACTCTGGGTGTACGTACACATGCACACCCACATGCAAACATACATGTAATATATACATAACATACAGGCATATGTACATGTATGTTACTTTGTTCCCAAGCAGAGAATGAAGATTATTTAGTCAGACAATGAAAAAGGATATAAGAGTATAAACATTTCACCACTCCACATTTCATTAACATTCATATATATATAAATTATGAAAGTATGTATTTTTGCATCATATTTACCCTATGCACCTTAAAATATAATTAAAATTCTTTTCATTTTGAAATCATAGAGATACTGCAGTACTGAAAACTGTTGCTACTGAATTAATATGTGAACATTTGTGAATGTTTTGCAGCATTATTCAAAATGAGAACTTGGTGAGGTAAATAAGTAAGAAGCATGCACATGTGTGGGAGTGTGTGAGAGATGAAGATAGAGTTGGAGAGAGACTCATTGTGTTCTAGCTTTTCAGCTGACAACAGACTGCTGACAGAAAGCTTGCTGTCTGAAGCATGTTGCCTACTGATTTGTTCACAAACAGAAGCTTACAAACTTAAATGTAGTAACACATGCATGCAGTAAATTTTGCGAGATCTGAGATACTATATTCTGAATGGGATGATGCAGCAGTAACACATCTGACTGCACTCAGGAGACACACAGTTCAAATCCAAGCTCAGGACTAGCCACACTAGGTTCTCATTTTCCTATATCTCTCCAGGAAAACTTTGGGCCAGTTCATTAATATACATGATGTTTCTTCCTCCCACATACAGTATGTCCTGACTTCTTCACATTTATTCAATGATGTTCCAGTTAATTCAACATAAGAGGAGCTGTTAACATAGCTATCATAAAATAGCTTAATAAACAAAGATTTAAGATTCCAGTGGCTGTTTATATTCATTGTGCTCTTCCATTGTAGTGTGGAATCTTTATACAAGAAATTATCACCACTTTTCATCATGTTTTATAAGTTTTGACTGCGACTTACACCACTCTGTTGTGAATTATTGGGTAATTTTTTAGTTATTTGCGGCACTGTTTCTGATGCTGAGGGTGCACAGCATCATTAAATAGAAGGATTATTTTGAACAAGAAACAGACAAAATCTGTAAGGAATTGATCATGGTCTGTTTCAAGATACCAACACAGAAACCATGACGAATCTGCCAGCACAGGACAGTAACCCAGTAACACTGGGTGTCTCCAAAATGCATATGCACTGTACTGACCTGTTTCAGTCCTTATTTCAATTAGCATAACAGAAAAAGAATGATATGTTCAATGAAAAGTGTGAGCTTCGAGGAACTGCTCATTCATGGATGTGCAAATGTGTTCATTCCATGTAATATTACAGATGTATCCCTACTACAGGGTTGAAAATCCTTTACAGCTATCCAATAAGATGGTTTCACGAAAGTACAGTGTAACTTCCATTGGGCCTGTACTGGGATTTGTTGGAAATTCACCAGGAATGGTACCCAACCAGATTCGGGTTTTGACACTGAATGATGGAGAGCATCAGGATTCTACATTATATCGCCTACAGAAAGGTTAGTAGGATCCTCAAGTCAGTATCCGGTTAGTTGAGTGAGGCCAAGCTCTGTCCTGTGTTGTTGTATTTATTGCAAGTGTTACATTAAAATTTATAAGCTTGTTGCCTTAAAAATCTAGGGCTGTGCCACTGTTTTTGAACATTGGACCCCTGACCATTCTATGTACAATGTACTCTGGTGTCTGGACACTACCCATACATGAACTTTTGGAAATTTTTAGGTTAATGACTGAAAAGGAAGTGTAAATTTTATATATGTATGTGGCATATTTACTGAATTAAAAGAAAAATGATATGCCATAATAGCCCCTAGCGTGAAAATGAAGCAGAAATCCTAATCACTTAAATGTGATGTTTGTTCCTGCAAAAGATAAACAATAGCTTTTAAATTCTGCTTCATTGTTTCTGATTGTAATGCTTGTATTGTAATCATTCATTTCTGTGATATTCAGGATGGCGACTGCAGTTTCGTCTTGGTCCTTCATTGTTTGGCCGAAAAGTTACTGTTTATTGTAATCATCCTGAGGGCATAGAGGAAGAATATGTTAGAAACCGGTATCGACCCATACAGTGGGAATCTGATGAAGATACTCGTTCAGGTGATGATACATCATCATTTTCAGAAATTGCAATCAGAAGAGCTGGATCCTTTCACTACTACTTTATATATGATGGCAGGTTAGTTTGAGAGTATAGTTAGATGAGTATTTTACTTGGATTTATAAATTGGTTATGCTTCCCTGAAGGTAATATTTATTGGAACTACTGTGTCACACCAATGGGTACCAGGTCTCTTTCCTAGGGGTCAAGCAGCCAGGATGTAGCATTGACCACCTACCCCTTCCTACTGCCAAGGTCGCATGTGAGTAGAAGAATATCCTTACATCCCCTCTTAGCTTGTTTGGCATATATGGGACACCCATTAACTAAACTAAAATAAAGCAGTAGTGATAAAAATGATCAGAAATTGATTAAAGCTTACAAAACTCAACAAAAGTGTTTTGAATACTTATTACAATTGTACATAATTTCTTTTATGTATTTTGTATTCTGGCCTAAAGATGACCCTCTGAGGTTGAAACATGTTGCCAAATTAAAGTTATAACACTTACTAGTTGTGCTGATGGCAATTTATTTATCTTGTTAAAAAGGCTTCGCACATTCTTAGCTGTGGCTGTATCATCTGTGAGAGATTTCAGAAGTATTTTAAATCTACCAAAATAAGTTTGGTGCACAACATTAGATTGCATGCAGTGAGCAAAATTTTGGTGTAGAGATGAAAGAAGGTGGTTTAGTACCACATTATAACCCTTTGAAGACTTAAATTAATCTACATTATGTATAGAGATTCTGTTCTTACTTCGCAGACACCGCAGTGTGGTTGATATTGTACAGGGAAATAATTGAGTGTAAGTGTGAGAATCATACAAAGCTCAGATATACATGGTGTGGATCAAATGCAGAGTGTTTATTGTTTAACCTGATGGCAGATATAGGAACCACTAGGCATTAAAGGTTTAATTGACATCTACACTTGTATAATACAATTCTTGAGTATTGAAATGTTTACTGCTTTAAATAAAGAGTGCTTGTTGTTGTTTTACGTAGCAGGATCAATGGAATTTTTAATGAACAATAAACATTAAATATTTATCTTATATTATTAAAATAACTAATGAGGTATCAGTTACAAAGTTGTCTTTTTTCATTGTGGCATATACTGATACCGTCATAATCGCCTTATTACCAGTTGCTAATTGCTGTTTACAAACTCTTTGCTATTATCTGGCTACTACTGTGTATGGAACCAAGCCACATGCTGCAGTTCAAGACCTTGCTGATATTTTAGTCTTGGCATGTAATCTAACATTATTTTTTTCACATTATAAATGATGAAATACATGACTTCAGTTCCTGAAATGATACATAATTCTTGTTCCAGTGAATGTCCAGGACCACAAGGATCTGGATTTTTCACAGTGGATCCTGTCCTTACCTATGGGTCAGATGAAATCTTGCCCTTAGACTGTATACAATGTCAGACTATTTTAGCCAAAAGTCTGGGTCCTTTCAGTACATGGGAAAACAAATTAAAAGTAACAAAAGAGAGTGGCTACAACATGATCCATTTCACACCCATACAGGTATTAGAATACATTTGCTCTAGCTATGTGAACTCTTTTCTTCTCATATGCATGCTTGCATTATGTTGTGTGCAGCACTGTGAAAGTGAAGTATGTTGATATAGAAAGACACCTCTCAGCCTGACATCGTCAAAAGTAAAGAGAAGAGCTGTCCTGGTGCTTTAAATTTTACGAATAATCATTTCACTGTTGGTATGAGGGCTTAAGCTGGATTCCAATGAAAAAATTACCAGAAATAAACTCCCGAATGTTTGAACTGGTGGCTGAAAGAATAAACACGAAAAACTATGACCTTCAGTTTTAACATGGACAATGGTGCAAATGGAACATCCAATTTTTATTAAGTGTCAGCTAGAGAACATGACTTTTGAATTGTACTACAGACTTTATAAAATAGGCACTATTTGAGGAGGGGTATGTTGTACCAACAAATAAAGAGGTAAAATATTTGTATTTTTAACTCACTGATATTTCGTTATGAACTAATTTTTCTCGACTGGTCAGCACGATTTTCATGTTTATCGGGATACTGGTATGAAATTTTTCTCATAGACTTTCTGTGGGGCAGGATATTGAACATCCTATTCAGTGGATAGCCTCTGTAATGTCAGTAATAATGAAAGAGAAGAAATAAATGTGCATGGGTATTTCTCAAACTGAATCACTTTATATAGATGTGTAGAATATACTGTATTTCAAATAATACCTGTCACGGAACTTGAAAAAATATTTTACTTTGTTTGCTGTTTTATGTGGGCCGGGATAGCTCAGCCGGTATAGCAGCTCACTACAGGCTGCACGGTCTGGGGATCGAATCCTGGTGGGAGCGAGATTTTCTGCACCCATCCAGAATGGCCCTGGGGCCCACCCAGCCTCCTTTACAATGGGTACTGGGTCTTTCCCCGGGGGTAAGGCGGCCGGGGCGTGGCGTTGGCCACTCACCCCAACTAACACCGAGGTTAAAGAAAGAGTAGGGCTATACCTCTACTCCCCCTTTAGGCCTTCGTGGCCTGTTACAGGGTAAACTTTATCTTTACCTTTACCTTATGAGGCTTTTGAAGATGAGATGCATGTTCTTATCATTCAGAGCATAATGTAATTAACAACAACATAAGCGAGTCTTCAAGAATGAGACCATCTGCCCATGAGTTGTAATAGAAATCTTTGGTTTTTATATTTTTTGAAAGCCATACTGTTGTAATTTCAGAATGCAGTATTGATATACCTTATAAAGAATTCTGTAAGAATATATCAGTCATGTTACTTTTTCTTGCAGGAACTGGGTGTTTCAAATTCCTCATACAGCATCAGGAATCAGCAGCAGCTGAATCCTGTATTCAATGATCGTGGCAAAAACATTCATATGAGTGACATTGAAAAGTTCATAACAAAATTAAGGAATGAATGGAAGGTACAGCCGACAGACCATTAGTGGTTTTAAAGTAAACATAATTCATTTAATTATACCCTTTATAGCAGTCAGTAAATTTCTAATCCTGGAATGCCTAAAGCTTCACTTTAAAGACACAAGAAATAGTTTGCTCATGACAGAAAATAAAATATTTTGATCAGTCAATTTAAAATTGTCATACCACAAATCTGATTTTTACATTATGGAAGTGCACACAATTTCTCATCTTGGTTCTGAACTTTTGATGCTGGATCTGTGTGGTCATTTGTTAGCTCCTTGTTAGAGCACTCCTTTGCCACCACAAATTAAAACTTTGATGTTTGGCTAGCAATGTACACAGTTTTTGGTCTGAGCAATACAGAAGCAAAACACATTTCTGTCAAATCTTCTCCTCTTTTTAGATGGTGAGTATCTGTGATATTGTTCTGAATCATACAGCCAATGAGTCAGCATGGCTCCTTGAGCATCCAGAATGTACATATAACCTTGTAAATTCTCCACATCTTCGCCCAGCATATCTTCTAGATTCTCTTCTACACCAATTAACGTTGGACATATCTGAGGGAAAATGGGAGTTCAGTGGAATTCCTACTGCAGTCACCTCTGAAGATCATCTTTCTGTAAGTAAAGCATTCTTGATACCTAATGTATGTCAGTCGCTGCTACGTCCTGTGTTCATTACACAGTATTGTCATTGTGAGTCACATTTCTCCTGATACTGTAGATATGTATCTCATCAAAATGCTTTTGGATTTGTTTGTTTATTGGTTCATTTACTGACACTCTATCAGCTGCAGAGGTCATGTTTTGTTGAATGATAGGCTAGTTATTATATGTGAATGACTCTGGAGCCTACTAACCTTCATACACACTCAGCATGAAGTAGTCTACCAGAAGGGTTTATGTGAACTATTTAAATGTTTAAAATTTGAATAACTCACACCATGAGATTTTTTTTTTTTAATTTCTGCACCCCTGTAACTTCCAAAAATGTGTAGTGTGGCCAACCGTGAGAGCAACATGTGGGAAGAGTGATCAGTGCTAGCAAAAGATCTTTTGGGGGGGGGGGGGGGTAGCCACCAAACTAGCCCTTAAGGGGGGAGGGGGGGGCCTTCTGGTTTTTTGTTTTCAAAGGAAAAAAGATTTTTTGCTAGCCCTGATCACTCTTCCCACATGTTGCTCTCACGGTTGGCCACACTACACATTTTTGGAAGTTACAGGGGTGCAGAAATTAAAAAAAAAAAATCTCATGGTGTGAGTTATTCAAATTTTAA
>Ga0123354_10010810_pt1 | contig 14088 bp, 31 predicted proteins | sample TergutLab28metaG_2_FD_97872 | JGI IMG/M metagenome (GOLD analysis project Ga0123354, IMG submission 97872) | Labiotermes labralis P4 segment gut microbial communities from Petit-Saut dam, French Guiana - Lab288 P4 | ecosystem: Host-associated > Arthropoda: Insects > Digestive system > Gut ... | reverse complement strand
TTATGGTCGCATCTGGCGAAGCTACATGGGAACACATGCTCAAAAAAGGCTTATTCGAAAACTAGACCTCGAACGATTTCTCTCCACAATACCCGTTAACCTCACACCTAAAGCTAATCTTGATAACATTTTTTAACATACTTAAGGGTTAAAAGTATGTTGTTTTTTGTAAAAGTGTAAAACTGAAACTGTAAAACTTTTAGGAAAATAAAATGTATGGTAGACAACATGGTCGACAAATGCCTTGTTTTACACTTTTTGTCGACAGACCATTTAGAGCTTGTTTTGTCTATCGGTTAAGATTTCAACGGCTTTTTTAGGAACGGGCTTGTCGACAAGGGTTTTTAAGAGATTTTAACGTTTATATCCCTGTTTGACATATTACTGCTTTGGCAACCGATATGGTAAAATTGAGCGTTAGATTGAGCTCTGACCAAGACGATAAACTTAGAGACATGTTTGCGCGTCTTGGTGTACAGGGTGAAACAGACAGCGAACAATTCAGAGATTTCCTTGAGAAACTACATAGAGCTGAACGGTTAGACACTATTGCAAGTACACCGTCTAATCCCGCGATGCATCCAACCGAAAACATTACAGTCTTAAAATGTCCACTACGCAAAGAGATAGCATTAAAACACTATGATAAAAAAACAGGCGCAATTTTGTGGACTGAAAAAAAACTTTTCTGCATCGATAATCCACCACACACAACAGAGCTAAAAGGTTTAGGTGTCTGCGAAGTTTGCATAGAGAAATTTTATGGGTTAGCTAAAAAACTTAGAGCTGTAGAGCCTGCAACAGTTGAACCTGTTAAAGTGGGACAAAAACCAACACCACAAGAAAATGAACCAGAACCCGAACCCGCAAAAGTAGAGGAAGTTTTACCGGCGGGTTTTGTTTTTAATAGTATGGTTGAGTGGCGTAAAGTTGCGTTTGTTCAAAAAAGTAATGGTGCACGGTTTTGTCCTTTTTCGTTGGCTATGAAATATAGTTCTGACTGTACAAGGTGCGAGAAACAGATTCCTGTAAACTTTACCCGCTGTAGAACTCTGCGACTTTCTCCATATGAAATTGCCACTACACAAAAAAAGTGAGTGACAAAATGAAAAGATATGTTATTGAAGTTGATGAACGTGTTTCTTGCTCTTCAATAGAAGCAATACAAAACAGCCTTAAATATCAAACTGAAAAAGGTTTACTGCGAACCTTTAAAGTTTTTGAAATAACAAAAATTTTTGAGGTGACAAGCTAATGACTGACGAGCAAGACTTGTTAAACGAACTGCCCACAGTCACAGAAGAATTAGAACCCACCACACAACAAGAAACTGAACCTTTAACCGAACCTGAACAGCCTAAACTTGTAACAAACATGGACGAGCTAAAAGATTACTTTAGCAAATTCGCAACAGAACAAGACGCAAAAAGACACCTAATAAAAAACCTAAACGAAAACCGTTTCCACACCCCAACAGGAAAAAGCTATCCCCGCTCAAGCGCATACCGTGCCATAGCAAAACTCAAAGACAACGGCATTTTTAAAACCCACACAAAAAACAAATACAAAGACCTAACCATAAAATTTGATGCTCCACCCCTACCACCAAAACAACCCGACACAGAAACAGAAGAATTAGAACCCACCACACAAGAAAATGAACCAGAAACCGAACAACCACAAGAACAAGACACTTACAGTTTAGAGCAAGAAACACTTTCACAGGGTGACGGCTTTAACCCTACAGACAATTTTAACCCGAGTGAGGAAGAGCGTAAACGTGATTGTGAATTAATGTTTAAATGGAACATTAAATACGCAACTAAAACAACAGTTTTAGGTTTAAAGCCTGTTACGCTTGAGGGTGAAGAATTAACCGCGGTTTTGACGGCTACTAAATATGTTACTAAAGGTAAATTGGCAGACCCTAACACTTTAGCATGGGGTGTTTTGGTGCAAGCGGGTTTAGCTATTGGCTTTGCCAAGTTGCCAGAGGACACTCAAACTAAAATTACTAAGGGAGTTGAGAGCTTAGCAGAGAAACTTTTTAACATGCTTGGTAATTTGGGGGGCGGTAGTAAGTGATTAAGCAAATCATTCAGATTGATAAAGGGGAGTTTGGGCGACTGGTTGACTTTTTCCATGTTCATTTTCCACAGGATTGTAAAAAAATGTGGGAGACATGGCTTGTGTCATGGCAATGGGTTAATGATTTTGTAAACCGTAGCGGTCAACTGATTGTTGAAAGTGTCAGTGGGGGAGTTTGTTATGTCAGCTTCTTTTAATTTTGACATTGACAAAGCACTTGATAAGGCAGACATGCCTTTCATTGTTAAGGTTGGTTTGAAGGGCGCGGTTAAAGCTATGGGCGGTGTAGAAGGATGCATCGGAGTGCTCGCAAGATGCTTAACCACTGTTTTTAGTGAAGGTTTAACAGAGGCACAAAGCCAAAAAATAAAAGCTATTTGTGAAGAAAAATTACCCGACTATGAATTTTTGTTTGACTTCTATAAAGCCAGTGAACAAGACAAGGAAGAGGGGTTAGTTACATCGTTGACTTTTAGCATTATGGAGAAAAACCCATGTCAACAGTAACAATTTTACCGCCAGTTACACGTAAAGCGAGAACATTTAGGTTGCCGGTGAAATGCACAGACTCAAGTTTTAAAGCTGACGGATTTAGCAACATTCATATTCACAAAACCAGAGACGGCTTTTTTATAGAGTTCCAATGCGACCACAACACCGCTCCCATAATTTTGCCCCTGATGGAGATACTAAGTTGAAAGGCTCACCAGATGCCTTTATCAACAACGTATACAAAGAAAACCAATTCTACTTAGGCATACGACAAACAGGAAAAACCAACGCTTTAGCCTACAACATGAGCCGCACAACCGTGCCCTACACAGTTTGGGACACAGCCGGCGCACTGTCAAAACTCTACCGACCCCTAAACCCAAAAACACAACGTATTATAAACCCAAAACAGCGGCTAAAGCATATACCGCGCAAACTTTACCCAGAGTATGAGCTTGATTTGTTGCATAAAACTTGTGAGTCTGTGTTAGCTGTTGGTGACCAACTTTTTGTCATGGATGAGGTGCAACAATATTGTACTAAAGCAACCATTGACCCGTTCCTTGAGGATATTATTACAGTGGGCGGTAATAGTGGCAGTGAAAATGGCGGGGTTGGTTTTATTGGCACAAGCCAAACCCCTAGGCAAGTGAACAATGTTATACTTGCTAATATTCGCCATTTTTGGCTTTTTTTTATTTGGCTGGAGCAAGACCTTGATTGGCTTAAGTCAGTATTAAATAAGGATGTGCTTAAGGAACTTCCTGTTTTGCCACCATACCATTATTTGTTTGCTTCTGGTCGTGAGGTTTTGTTTGGTAGTCCTGTTAAAAAAATGGGTTTAACGTATGCCTAAAGTTAATGCTTATTTGTGTTCTGATGATTACCGGCGGCTTCTTTTTACTGCACAGCAAGCTAAAATTAGTGAATATGCGCTGGTTAAAGAGATTGTAATGGCTTATTTACAAAACAGACCAGTAAAATTCACAGTTAATTATAAAATTTGTTGACTTTTTTATATTAAAAGTTGCCGGTAACGGCTTATATTACAAGTCTAAAACTTGATAGTTATTGAAGGTTTGACAAATATGAAAATTGGTAATTTTAGTATAAAAGATATCGCAATAATTGCTGTAGTGGCAGTTATTGTTTGTGTAGCTGTTCAAAAATGGGGCAGTAAAATAGGCATTTAAAAAGAGGTTTAAAAAAAATGTCTGTTTTACCTCGTGACATTGTCCCTACACTTAATAGTGCAAGTGAAAAATCAACTCCCACCGCGACTAATTTAGGTGCTGGCCTTGTTACGTCAACAAGCATCGTGCCAAAGTCAAGTCGTGGTCAACGTGTGATTGGCATGCTTTTACAACTTGATGTTTCTATTACTCAAACAACTGCAACGGATTGGAACGCCTCTATGGTTTTTGCTGGTTTACAGATTAAAAAGATTGAGGAAACCCGTTTAAACGTTACAGGATACAAACAACTACTTAACTTGTTTAACATTCTTACAAGACAAAACGCAAGTAACGCAGTTGTTTGGAGCGATGGGTCAGGCTCTGGTTCAGGCTCTGCTACGTTTAAAGCGTTCTTACCCTTGCAGTACACGACTAACCCAGCAAACCCCGTCATGCTGTTAAGCTTTAACGGTTTAGGTTCTGTTGGCGCAACACAGGGTACAGTAACCAGTACAGTAACATATTACTATGCACCCGCAGACCCCACAAACATGCAAGATGACCTTTTCCGCATAGTAACCGCGCCAGCCACACTTAACTCGAACGTAGACATTGACGTTTCCGCATGGTTCCCATCAGGCTTCATACGCGACATTTTCGCAGACATAACAACCGACGGCAATATTGAGCATCAAAGCTTCACTTTTGGCAACACACCAGTATTCGAACGTTATAGCGCATTTGAGCTCCGCGCATTAACAAACGCCGCATTAGCAAGCCAATCCGTAGACGGCTTACTACAACTACGAACAATCCCAACCGCATATCCACTAAACGCTGTTAGCACCAACAAACCAAGCTTATGGATGCGTTTCAACGCCGCCTTAGCACCAACATTCTATCTGCTATCAAAAATCAACGTAGCACCACAGGCTTAACCGCCCCTTCTTTCACTTAAGATGGAGCGTTTAAACCGTGAACGAAAAAACCCAAAAAAACCTAACAGTTCTATTGCTTATCGCAATAGCGTGTGTTGCAGGATACTTTTTACTACGACACCTAAAAAAACGCGGCAAACTACCAAAAAACATAGTAGACAGCCCAATAGGTGACGCATTAAACGACAACCCCGTAACAGACGCAATAGAGGAAGCCCTAGAACCAATCCTTTAACCCCTTTTTTAATTTTCAACAAAAAAAATTATTGGAGAAAAAAATCATGTTTAACCAAAAAATTAACTTAAGTTTAGAACAAAAAACAATTAATCGTAAAGCTCGCTGGCACAGTAGTGCACTTATTGTTGCACCTCAAGCTGGCGATGAAATTTTATCCATACCTGTGCAAGCAGGTATGCATGGCTATGTAGTTGGTTATCGTCTTGGTGTTAATGGCGAGGATGAAAATGTTTTTCGTGTAAGCTGGAAACATCGCGGTACATTACGCTTTTTTGACGTTATTTTTGTGTCTGGTGGCACAACTAAAAGTGATGCATTGTTATCTGTGGCAGAAAACGAAGGTGAACCTGCAGACCCAGACAGCCAAATAACTGTTAGCATTCTTAACAATGCCTCACCAGACGTAATTTATAGTGCTCGTTTGTGCGTGGCAACGGAGGAGATTTAAATGGGTTATAGCACAACTAGCCCTGACCTACGACCCGTAACTGCGGCATTACAAGACCTAAAAATTACAGTCGACGAGTTAAAAGCTATAGTACAACCCGCGCCAAGCGACCAAGTGAATCCATACATAGTACAACAAAACATTTTGCCTAATGGTGGTTTTAACGGTATAGCTTTTGATAGCGTTTTTCCTGCGCAGAACTCTGCGATAGGTGTAAGTTTTACAGCCGATGGTAGTGCTATTGCTGGTTTTACTATTTTTCAACATAGTAGTACCAATTTTACAGGCTCTTATGATTTAGAGGCTTGCTTATATTCTTGTGACAACAACGATTTACCTGCTGTTTTACTTTCTAAATCTGATATATTAACTACATCTAACAGCTCTGGGTTGAGGCCTTTATCTTTTGTTTTCTCTGGCACTAATAAGTATCAAACTATTGCCGGCGTTAGATATTGTGTTATTATTCAAGTTGTGCAAAATTCTGCTTCTACGAGTTTATTTATTTCAATGGCTAATAGTAGCACTTTTTCCAATGTGCTTGTTGACACTGTAACAATTATGAACTCTAACTTTGTAGGTGGAATTTATCCTTTTGTAACTATTCCTGGTTCTGTTTTATTCTGTCAGATTTTTGGAGTGTGATAAGGTTGGCTAATCGTGTTTATACTTTTTTTAGTAATGCGGGTTTGCTTGTAACGTCTGATAAGAAGAGTTTACAGGTGGATTACTTTAGCACTTTAAGTAATGCTTCGCTTCAATGGTCTGTTGAGGGTGGAAACTTTAACGGTGTTAAATTGAATGGTAAACTTGTTAGTTCTGCGGCGAGTGGGACGGCTGATGTTACTTCTTTGGTGCTTAATGGTTTAGCTAATACTGTAGAGTTTGTTATGGGTTGGGCTATTGCTAACCCAACGGCTAATGCTGTTCTTACTATAGATGGGTTTTTGGCTACTTTTGATATTGTGAAGAGTCAGAATAATAATATTGTGGCTGGTTATCATGGCAGTCAAATTTCGTGGACTCAATTTCAACATATGCGTACGTTCCAAAATAATGTTGCTTCTTCTATGCTTGTTAATGGTGTTATTTCAAGTAAACAAAGCAATGAATTAATCGCTATACTTAACATTTCTCCTAAGCCGGCTGATGCGCCCGCTTCATCACAGCCTGAGCCGGAGCCTAAACCGGCTTCTTGGTGGGATAAACTCACAGGCGGCGATGGTGGCGGTGGTTCTGGTTGGTTTACTACTAAGAATGTGGCGGTTGTTGTTGTTTTGGGTGTGGCGGCTGTTGTTGTGTTTGGTCTTATTTTCAAGTCTGGGGGTAAACAGTAATGAGTGAAACTCATCTTGTAAGTTTTGCCATTTCTGACAATAATGCTCCTAAGGTGGTACGGGGGACACAGTTTGGGTTTGCACGTTTAATGAATGCTGACCAGATTGGTTTAATTGGTAACACGGGCGGGTTTGTTGATGCGACGCGTGTTGTTTTGCGGTTGCGCCGTGGGAAAGATGCCGCACCTAACATAATGTTGCGCTGTCAGTTTGGAAAAATCGCTGGTTTAAACTCTAACCCAGATTCATCTGGTAATAAAATGTTTGTCAGCGATTGGTTTAGCTCTGACATACTCACTGATGAGGACGTGTCTTGCGATGTACCTTTGCATCCTCTTGGCATTCCAGCAGACTATTTCCGTGACCTTGTCAACTCGATGAGTAACATACAGTTTACTGTTGTTGCATATGGAGCTGGTATTGTGGAAGGCGGAGAGTACGCTTGGGTAAGCGGCAACCCCATTAATAGTGGTATGTTTGCACTACAAGTTTCTGGCGTTCGCACTGATGGCAAAAACGTGCAACCTTTGTGTGGCATTCATGAAGGCGAACCATTACCAGACCCAACAACACCAGACCCTGAACCAGAGCCTGACCCAACATTCCCGCCAAACACAGAACCCGACCCAGAACCAGAACCAGAATTCCCAGACCCAACCGACCCAACACCACAAGAACCCGAAACCGACCCAGAACCAGAATTCCCAGACCCAACCGACCCAACACCAACACAACCAACACCACAAAACCCAGACCCAACACCACAAACAGATGGCGGTGTAAGTAAAAATTGGCTTTGGCTTATTGCTTTGCTTGCTATTGGTGGCGGCGCGGCTTGGTGGCTGTTTGGAGGCGGCGCATAATGAGCAGTAATCAACAGGTTACTACTTATCGTGTCGATTTCCTAAAGAATCAAAAGATTCCAGTGCGGACTTCTAAATCAGTGTCACAAAAAATAACAGGTGGTTCTATTGTTAATGCAACTTTGAATGCTACTATTGATTTTGGTACAGTTGACCTTTTTACTGGCGGCTTGCCGGGTGTAAAAGCGTTGACGTTTAACGGCTCGGATATTCCTGTAGCGGTTACGGGGTCGACTAATTCGTCTATGCGTTTATCTGCTTCGGTTTCTGTTAGGCATCTTGTGGTGCGTAATGGAGATAATACCGTGGTTGTTAATTTGGATAGTAGTCTTTTGTCGTGGTTGAATCCTTTGTATTGGTTTAATATTCCTACGGCTAATGTTAATGTCTGGTTGGATGTTGAGGCCACAGGGTCGGTTGGTGTTAGTGCGCCAACTGGTATTGGTTGGGGTATTATTCCGTGGTGGGCTTGGGCTGTTGTTGCTTTGCTTGTGCTTGCAGTGGTTGCTTGGTTTCTGTTGAAAACTAATAAGGGTGGTAAACTGGTTAGTTTGGTGTATGGTTCGGCGCAGGATGCTGGTAGGGCGATTAAGGGAGTTGTGGCTTAATATTGAGTACTTCTCAATTTTTTGTTTTGCTTGCTGTGCTTTTGGTGGTTTGTGTTTTGGCTTATTATTATTTGCGTAATCGGTATGGTGTGGCGTTTAGTTTGGCAGAGTTTTTTAGTAATCCATACAAGTTTTTGGAAGGGGTGATTTAATGGCAAGATATGTTTGTCCTGACTGTGCTAAAGTAGTTTTGCCGATTGAGGCGCGTGTTGGTAGTAATCCGTCTGTTTTGTGTTGTCCTACTTGTAAGAGTCCTGTGATGCTTTCAAAAAAGAAAGGTAAAAAGGTGAAATCTATGAAAAAAACTAAAGTTAAAGGTAAGAAATGGGGTAAAATTGGAGCACCTAAATCTGCTAAGCGTAAAGCGTTTTTAAAATCGTTACGTGCTAAACGGGGGCGTAAGTAAAATGGTTACTGTGCGTACTTTTGGCAGTTTTAACGATATTCCAAACACGGATAATTGGCAGGGTGTTGATGGTAGTGAGGTTAAGAGTGGTAGCACCGTCTATTTCATGAGTGCTCCTGTGTTTTTGGATATGCGCCCAGAGTGGCTTTCTGCTATTAGGGGTGTGAATATGGAGTCTTTTGCTTCTGTTGTTGCTCAAAAAACAGGCTGTAAAGTTGTCGGACTGCGTGTGCATTATGAAGAGTTTAGTTATGGGCTTGATGACTATGTGTTTGAGGCGGCACTTCAAAACGAGACAAACAATGTTAAGCAGGCTAATGTTTTGTTGGATGGTGTTGTTGATGCTATGGCGCAGTTTTTGCCGCAGATTCAAACGTTTAATGCTCAAATGCGTATTTTTAACCCTAACCCTAACGTGCCAGACCCAGAGCCAGAACCCACCATACAAAGCGAGCCTTTAGTGTCAAAGAGTAATTGGTTACTTTATGGTGTTGTTGGTTTAATTCTTGTTGGTGTTGGGTTTATTTTGTATAAAAAGAGGCGTAAGTAGTGGCTGATAAGGCTTGTGCGATGACAGATGGCGACTCTATGTTGTCGCGTGTTAATGCGCTTGAGATTGCTCAACTTAAAGAGTATCGTGACCATGTGCGGGATAATGTAATTAAGCGGCTTGATAATATTGAGGCGGTTCAGAAGCAAACGGTGTCTGACCTTGCTAACCTTCGTCTTTCTTTTGAAAAGCAGAGGACTAAGCAGAGTGTGTTGGAAAAGACCGCGCCAGCTTTGACTGGTTTTGGTGGGTCGGGGATTGTGGCTTTGATACTCTATTTTCTGCATTTAATTTAGGAGTTTTGGTAACATATGTTACGTCAAGTTTTGTGTGAGGTGAATTAATGTATGGATTTTAGTGTAATGTTGCATTTGGTTTTGCCTTTAATTATTGCTGTTGTTGGTTTTGCTACTACTTATTTGGCGCATAAGAAAGCTGATAATTCAGAGGCTATGGCATTAATGAAGAGTACCGCTTATGATACTATGGCTAAGCTGTTGAATAACGTGCTTATTGCGGGTAAAGACGCAAAAATCACGGAGCAGGAGTGGCAAGCTATTGCTGATGACGCAATTAAAGAGTTAAATAAACTTCCATAACCTTTCTTTTTTTTCATTTTAACTTTTTTTGTGTGTTTTGAAGTAACGTTGGACACCGTTTCCCGCCCAACTCATAAAAATTTGGCAATCGATATGGGTTTTGAACGTTTTCACGGTGTTATTTTCCAACGTCACTACTATAATTTTAAACCAACTATAAAAAACTCTCTATCTCAAAATATGTTTTGTTTTACAGTTTTAACACTAATATGTAAAACAAGTTTATATCTAAGTATAGTGTATTGTGAACTTGGCAATCGATATGAGTATCAGCATTAGTAATAGTGTTAAATATAAAGATAAAACTAAGTCCAATTTGCAAGAACTTAGCAACATAATGTCTTTCCTCAATTTTGACGAACAAAAACAAAAACTCTACCCCAAACAACCACCACACTTTTGGTATGACGTAAAGGACGAGTTTAAACGAAAAGAGAAAGGCAAAATCGTTATAAAAAACAAAACAGACTTAGCAAATTATCTACGAATTTCCCGCCCAACCCTAAACAAAAACATAAACATAGCACACGGTCTAACCTTAAAGCGTGAAGCCCCCACAAGCACAGAACCGTCATGGTACAAACAATTCTACGCAACCAAAACCATGGCACTGCTTGTAACCCATTTCCCAAACCCAAACATTACAAGAGAAGAAAAAGCTAAACTTTTAACCAGAATAGAAAAAGGGGACTTTAACGCAAGACGCGACTTGTTAGACCCACGCAAAAGTAACCAAATCGGTTACATACGTCAAGCATGGCGACTTATGGGTTCAAGGCGTGAACCAATAGAGTTTACCACAGCCGACTTTTACAAATTCTTTGGCATAGACTGCGAAGCTGTCCCAGAATTCCAAGACCCTGAAACCCACGCAGTAGAATACGGTAAATGTGTTGCTTTACGTTGGTGTATGCGGTACAACATTTACCCCCAAAGCAAAGACCTGTTTAACGACCCACGCTTTAGCCCAGTAAAACGCAAAAAAGGCAAACGCAAAATGTGGTACCTAGACGAAAGCGACCTATCCACGTTTATCACAATCTGCCCAGACCCACAACTTTTAGTCACAGAATTTTACGGGTTCATGTTAGGCGCAAGAGGCAACACGCTTTTACGTATACATTACAGTGATATTTTCCCTAAACAATACCAAAACGGCGGCGGCAAAATCCATTGTTTTGAAACAAAAACACAAGACACTTCTGGCGGTGACGTTGATAAACCCTTACTTAAAGAATGCATAGATTTTCTCTTAACATACTGCCGAGATTTTAACATAGGCGTAAAAATCGGTGACAACAAAAAACCCATAGACCAAAAAATTTTTCCCTACAACTTAAACGATTTTAACCACCGCCTAAGCACACTATGCAAAGGACACATAGTAAAAACCGAAGCTAACGAAGTTAAAAAAGACGGCACAGTTTTACCCGGCAAACAATTAGCAATAACAAGCCACATCAACAAACACACATGTGCAACATTAATGTTGAAGCATCGTATGGAGCTTGACGTTGTCAGCACATATTTACACACAGACCCAAAAACGTTGATGGATTTTTATAGCGGTGCAAGTGAGGCTAAAGTTGTTAACCAAATTTTTGACATTGACACGCATAACGGGAAGAGTTGGAAAGATTTTACGCTTGAAACTTTGACGGATGTTAAGGAAAAGTATGTGGCGTTGATGCGTCAGCGTAATGCTTCTTATCGGTTTGTGGCGGCGGCTTAAGATGGGTTATTGTGCTGTTAATAATTACAGTTTTTGCGGTTCTTATGATACGTTTTGTGATGTGTATGGTGAACAGCAAGGTAGTGATGTTTTGAATTATCAGTGTGCACATTTTAGGTATCGTAAAGGTTTTAGGCGTAATGGAGCGGCTACGCAATGACAACTCTTTTTGATGATGTGGTTTGTGAGAATTGTCACGATTTCATTGAGTGTGCGCGTGTTGGGGCTGACCGTGATGGTGTTTGTCATGGGTTTAAACCTATTGGGGTGGTTGTTTAATGGCGGTTAAAACTGTTTGCGGCTATACAGTTGTATCTATTGGGGGCAGGCTTGCTTGTACCGCTGTAATATCTCCTACGGCTATTTGTCCTAAAAAAACTAAACGTTACAGTTGTTCACGTGGCTGTTTTGTTGAGGTGCATTAGTATGGCGGCGAAGCTTGTTTGTGGTGATGTGTCTAACGTTTTAGGTAAGGATGGTAGTTTGCCGGCGTGGGCTTATTGTTTTGCGGCGGGTTCTGGTTGTCCTAAACATCCTAAAGATGTGCCTTATTGTTTTAATCGTGCCTGTTTTAAGGATAGTAAAGCTAAAAACAGAGTTGAGAGGTTTGCGTAATGGGTTTTTGTCGTTTGGATTTAAAGTTTTGTGATGGCAAGGGCATAGTTTGCCGTTTTTATGGCGTGCTTGAGAGTTTCCCATTTCTTTGCGTGTATTGGGGTCGGTCTGGTGAGTTGGCGAAAGCGTCAGCTCGTAAAAGTGAGAAAGAAGGTTTGTTGTTATGAGTGAAAAAATGAATTTTAACAATTTTTATACGTCTGATTTAGTGTTGGCGTTGAAAGAGAAACTGCTTCATATTGAGCAGGAAGCAAAATTGGCTAAAGAGTTGTTTGAGGAACTTAGAAAACGGGGGGCAGTCTAATGGTTAAATTTGATTGGTGTAGTTCACCTACTGATTTTTGTGTTTGGGAGCATGATTTACGTGAGGGTGTAACGGTGCAATGTCGTTATTGTGTGTTTGATAAACATAATATGAAACAGAAAAAAGCAAGGGTTGATGGCAGATATTATTGGTGTCTGGTATGTAGTAAGGAAAATTGTTGGCGTAAAGATGAGCAATTTACTTGTTTTTCAAAAGCTAAACATATTCCTGACATAGTTGACTCTGAGGGTGTTACTGATAAAGTGTGTTTGATTGACTCTTACAAACGTGTTATTTTTTCGGGCAAAACTATGGGGCGGGTTTGTAACTCTTGTGTGTATCGTTGCCCCCCTAATGGGTATGATGTTTGTGGTGGTACTTGTACACGTTGTGAGGTTGAGGGTGGTTGTGATGGTTGTATGTTAAAGATGGGTGGGGTTGTGATTATGTTGCATTTTACTAAACGTGTAGGGCGTAATTTGCCTGTTGAAAACAGTGAGGATGCGGTCTAAATGGTGAATTGGTTGTATGTTGTTGTGGGTGTTAATTTTGCTGTAACGTTTTTCAATTTACTTTTGTGCCATTCGCATCCACGGTTAAATTATTTTTTGGCTGATTTGGATAATCGTCTTACACGGCTTGAGGCTAAACATGCGGTGTTACGTGAAAACTGTGGGAAGAGGGATTAAACATGAATATACATGAAATTAGTAGGTTGCTTGAGAACGCGAAAAGCTTTGAGATGTATCTTTCTAAGAGCGGCGATTTGTATAATTATGAGGTTGAGGCTAACTTTGGCGCTTTTAAGGTTGATGTGAAAGGGTTTGTTTTGTATGGGTGTTGGCGACCGCGAAAAATCTTTAATTATAAACGTCAAAATCCTAACACGTACAAGCAATTAACACTTTTAACAGAGGTGAAAACATGAGTTTGTTATTTTTTATTTTGGTGTTTTTTGGGTTGGTTTGTACGTTTTTCTGTTGCAGTTGTGTTTGTGATTGGCTTAAACACCGTGAGACTTGTTTAACTGAAAAGCGACACATACAATATTTGCAAGAGCAAGAACGATTAAAACAAGAGCAAGAACGGCGTAAAGCTTTAACTGAACTGCGCGAAGCATACAAAAAAGGCTTTGATATTGATTTATCTAAACTGTCTAATGAGGATGCTTGCAAAGTTGTTGTGGTTCACGGGCTTTTGGCTTTGGGTGCTTTAATGATGCTTGAAATGCTTAACTGACATAAACCATAACTTTTTAAACCCAAACACACCATACCTTTTTTGATAACCAATGTCAAACAATAAAGAAGAGACAACTTTTTCCTTTCCCGACCGTATGCCTTACTTATGCCCACGATGCGGTAATGAGGGCTTGTTTGGTGTTAATGAGTTTGGCGAGGATGTAACTTTCTCTTGTTCCCATTGCAATTTGTACTTAAAAAAATCGGGGGATACCCCAAAAACCCCTACGGGGTAAAATTCTTTTTAGAGTCAAAAAAGGTAGGGTTAATTTTTTTCTTTAGTTTGGCTTTTTGTCAGTCTTTCATAAAAAACTAAAGTGTAAAAGTTGAATAATCTTGAACAATATACAACATCAGAACATATTGCTGCAACAATGCTCTATATTGCAGCATACACAAACAACGATATAGTTGGTAAGCATGTTTTAGATTTGGGTTGTGGTACTGGTAGACT
>Ga0123354_10010809_pt1 | contig 14088 bp, 6 predicted proteins | sample TergutLab28metaG_2_FD_97872 | JGI IMG/M metagenome (GOLD analysis project Ga0123354, IMG submission 97872) | Labiotermes labralis P4 segment gut microbial communities from Petit-Saut dam, French Guiana - Lab288 P4 | ecosystem: Host-associated > Arthropoda: Insects > Digestive system > Gut ... | reverse complement strand
GGCGGACGCATGTGAGTGCGGTAATGAACCTTCGGGTTCCGTGAAATGCGGGGAATTTCTTGACTAGCTGCAAACCAGTTAGCTTCTCAAGAAGGACTCTGCACCATGGAGTAAGTAAGTAAGGTAATCTACTAGACAGAACACACAAGGAAACCCAACATTCGTCCATTCCGCAACCTGCCTCTCAACAGGTTTGTGTATTCTTCCAAACCGACTTCTCCACCCAGTGCGATCTAGTGTTTCCCCCCCTCAGTTTCCTATATCCTCACTTTTATTGAAGGTCATCAGTTAGCAGCTTACGTCTTCTTTTTTGTCTTCCCGTCACTTCGATTCCTCCCTCTTTCTTTCAATAAAGCAATTCACACGCACCAGTATACTAACATTATACACTATAATGAGTAACGAAATTTCTAATCACAATTTCGAATTAATTTGTGTCTGAAGAGAAGGAAACAAAAACTAACAACATTACCTTACTACTTAAGACAGTTATTACTTTCACTTACCACTACCTGAAGGTTGGCTAGCCTAATACTCGTATAGCGCCGAATTCGATCTCGACTCTCGCCATACGTTTTAAGTAAAACATTAAAATCTGACGGTAGCCGATGATGACAGCGAATCGGATGAAGCCAGGAGCAGAACCAACGCGCGAAATGTCAACTTAAGTCGCGTATAGGCTTTTCTCATGCACTCGAATATGGCCACCGTAATGATATGCTGTCGTCACAGATAATACATTGTCATAATCGCCATATTTCAAAACACTGACGTTGCCATTGATCCCCCATAACACAGTCGGTATATTGAATAGGCTACGGTCTGGAATATCCTGGGTTCGAATCGGGATAGGGGCAGGAGATTTTACTCTTCTCCAAAAGATCCAGAGCGCGACCGGCGTTCCTTCCTGGGGTTAACCCCGCCGGGACGTAACGTTGACCATTTACCTCCAGCGCTGAGGTTTAAGAATGAGTAGTGCATGCCTCTTTTCTTCCTGTATGTCTTCCTGACTTGGAAAGGGACCGCTCTACGTACAACTTTTAACTTTTCATATAGTGAAATTATCTGATGGATTAATCTTGTTTGACTGTCCGAAATAAACTGGGATTTGGCAAAGTAATTTATGTGAAATTTAATGTTTGCCATCCCGAAGTGTTTAACACGTATATAAATATATAATGATGTATCAGTCAAACACAACAAAACTTTATTATGTTTATTACTGTATTAGGCGACATGTTTCGATTCGTATAGAATCATCTTCAGGCCCTTCTAAGATACAGATCCTTACTTAGCAATGTATAAAATGCATGTGTCGTTTTGTTCTTATTGTACAATCAGGATACTTATTTCTAAAACTTTAGCCGGTACATATGAAGGAGGGTACACGTATATATTTGAGATGTGTTGTTACAGAACGTTGGATATTGTTATATATTGTTGATAATTACAAAATATGTATATATATATAGAACGTTGGATATTGTTTTATATATATTGCTAATTAAAAAATATATATAAATATGTATATATATATATATATATAGAACGTTGGATATTGTTTTATATATATTGTTGCTAATTACAAAATATTTATATAAATATGTATATATATATAGAACGTTGGATATTGTTATATATTGTTGCTAATTACAAAATATGTATATAAACATATATATACATATTTTGTAATTAGCAACAATATATAACAATATCTAAAGTTCTGTAACAACACATCTCAAATACATACGTGTAACCTCCGTCATATGTACCGGTTAAAGTTTTAGAAATAAGTATCCTGATTGTACTATAAGAAGAAAACGACACATGTATTTTATACATAGTTATATCAAGAATGTAAGCGTATGGGATCCCACAGCTCATTTTATACATTGCTAAGTAAGGATCTATATCTTAGAAGGGCCTGAAGATGATTCTATAAGAAGTCGAAACATGTTGCCCTAATACAATAACAAAGTTTTGTTGTGTTTTACTGATCATTTTATATTTATTTATGTGAAAGCTACCCAATATGCGACCTGGTGACTGTTTATGAAGTTAATCGTTCGTTCTAGTACTAGGAGATGAATCTTAACGTTAGTAGGTGGAAGAGATTTGTGAGGCTTTCTGTCAGGGAGCTATGTACTTGGCAAGTCAGTCTAGTTATGTGTTGCACTGCTGTGTCGATATGCAGTGGTCGTTAAATATTCAACAGTAGCTTGCAATAAAGAAGTCTGTGTATATAATGAACCAACTTCTAGGGTTTTATAAGAGTACCTATACCGTATTACTTCGAATTTAAGTTAGACCTTTTTTACATTTTTTAAAACTGAAAATTAGGTTCAGTCTTAAACTCGAGTAATTCCTTTTCACTCTTCGAAAAGTGTCGAAGACACTATGTTCCTCGCAGAACAAGTGGCGCCGCTGAAACATATTTGCTCCATTATAATTAGCTTCCAATTTTTTTTTCGTGAAAATCGATTTTTAAAAGTGGGGCACTTTTTTAAATCATTGGGCGTCTTAATCTCGAAGTAATACGGTAATTTCAACCTTTCGTTCAGCGACCAGCCCGCACAAACATTTGCTTGTTGCTGCCTGTGCACACTCTGTCGTGGTTCCTGCAAGCAAACCTCCATAGTCGAGGAGGAAGCACTTCTGCTTCACATTCGGGAGGTCCTGGGTTTAGATTTCTTGCCGGAAACTCGCCTTCCTTGCAAAAGTCCTCAAGGCAGTTGCCGGAGTAGTACCTCCAATAGGTGATACGTCCAATAGATAGTACCTCCAATCGGTAGTACTTCCAGTAAGTAGTACCTCCTTTAGGTAGTACCTCCAAAAGGTAGTACTTACGGTAGGTGGTACCTCCATTAGGTAGTACTTCCAATAGACAGTACCTCCAATAGGTAGTACTTCCAGTAGGTTGTATCTCCAATAGACAGTACCTCCAATACGTAGTACTTCCAGTAGATAGTACTTCCAATAGGTAGTGCTTCCAGTAGGTAGTACCTCCAATAGGTAATACCGCCAATAGGTAGTAGCTCCAGTAGATAGTACCTCCAATAGGTAATACCGCCAATACGTAGTACCTCCAGTAGGTAGTACCTGTAGTAGGTAGTACGTCCATTATGTAGTACTTCCGGTAGATAGTACCTCCATTAGGTAGTACCTCCAATAGGTAGTACTTCCAGTAGGTAGTACCTCCATTATGTAGGACTTCCGGTAGTTAGTACTTCCATTAGGTAGTGTTTTCATTAGGTAGTACCTCCAATAGGTAGTACTTCCAGTAGGTAGTTCCTCCAATAGACCACAGCCGCTCTGTTTCGCTTCATTTCCATTATCCCACTTATCCCACATTCGGCTGTATGTAAGCTATTCTTAGCTACTGAAAGCATCGCTAACTGAACCATAAGTAAATAAACCAATGCCCCATTACCACTCCCCCTTTGAGGACGAACAAGACAGTCCTTTGTGTTTTGCCTGCCTCGCGTCTGCAGTTTCTGCGTTCGGAGCGAGAGTATTGAGAGTTAACGTAGGCTGATTGTGAAATGTAAATTGTCTTCTGGTGGCGGGCTTTCGTAACTTGGCAGCTCTGTTGACGAAAATTACTCAGCTTTTCACGAAGACAAGCCTCTGTTAATCCGAAACATACGAAATACGAAGAGAGTTTTCCAATTTCGTGTTAATTGTCCCTGTCAAAAAGGCCAGTAACTGCGTCAACCCAGACACGAATCTGAAACTTTCCCAACTTTTTATTATCTCAAAAGCACTGTTAATTCATTCGTCAGTTTTCTCTTCCTTAGGTTTCCAGTGCTGTATCTAGTTTTGGCTTGCGGGATTCCACCGTCTCGCGCCCCCCCCCCTCCCCCCTCTCGGGACTACTGCAAGACATGTTTCTTAAGTGGCTTACTTGGATTGAATACTGGGTCACACACCCTTACCGTTCCTTACATTGCAATGGTTATATATATGTATACACAAACACACGAAAGTAACATCCTCCTTCCACCCGATTCGCCCTGAAGATGCTGGAAAACCTTCACGTGACACTGCTCACCCCCGACGGCCGAAGTCACACATTAACTCATCAGCGGTATGTAGAATATAACATTTCGCCGGTTAATTGTTTTACAGTAAATAAGGTCGGAGCGCGGAGCTTCGGTATTGCGTACGTCGTTACTGCGACCACCGTCTTGTTTAATTTCTTTGGCAGTTGCTGGACTTTACTTTTCTTGCTTTTGCAGTGTGTAAAGGCGCTCTGCTAACTTCGTACGTTGTGGAGGGTAGAACGAGAAATTGCCAGATTGTTTGGAAAGATCTGGTAGTTAATTGTTGGGAGATGCTGAGTAAAACTGTGAAGCAGTTTGCATGATTTCAGGTTTCCGCCGCGGTGTAAATTAAATCTCCACTCTTCTGGGATGTTACCCAGCGTAGCTTGGTAGTTTTTCTCCACCGACGTTTCGAGACAACCTTCTTCAAGAGTCTAGCAGTATTTATTGTGCTCCGAAATATATTCAACTATAGTCAATCCGTTGAACGTCGTGTGTTCAAGTGACTTTTGCGCCATCCCCTAATCTCCCCTTCCAGCGATCAGGTTAGAAATAAAAATTTGCATTTGTATATACGAGGTAAGGGTAAAGGTGAAACAATCACCCTACTGGTCTACCCAAGCCCCAGAGGGTTCTATATTTCGAGACAGTAGGCACATGAAGTTGGTAAGGATGTCAGCGCCACACACTGGCCAACTTTACCACCCCAGGAACTATTCCTGGTACTCATTTTTCTTAGAAGCTGAGTCTATCTCATTGCCATAGTGCGGCCGGAAGGATTATGTCAGTGAAAAATCCCAATGACATAATCGGGAACCTAACCCGTGTGCTTCCGGCTTCTAGAGCAGTGCCTCAGTCAACTGCGCCACCGCGTGCCACATATACCGGGTTTGAATCTTGCCGCCTATAAAATGACTGAAATTTCAGCGGATTTGCTCAGTGTGTTCAAGGTTATTCCGGTTTAGTACACCGAAATAGCGAGCACTTTCTAAATTGCCATCCACTCATCGTGCAGGCTCATCTTCCCAACCCCATTGTACCCCCAGAATCATGCGTAGTTTTGTCAGTGGCGCTATAGCCTAACCCTGGCCCAGGTCGCCTCAGTGTTGATGTTTCTAGATCACACGCGATTAGACACACGCAGAGCCGGCAGGACTCGACTGAACGACAATCATCCACATAGTGCATCGTGTAACATGGCGATCTCTGTGTTTGGAGTATTCGTGACGTCACTGCATCTTGCTATGCATGTCGATGACGACACTGCTTCTAAATTTTTCAACTTTTAAGGCCTGAAAAGTGCCGAAGAAGCAGAATTTGTGGTGAGTGACGCTGTACCAATCTACACGGCGCGACATCCCAGTAAACTTGAATCTTCGTACGTTCCGTTCTGTCACGTAATAGTTTTGCTGAACGGGCTCCTCGTTTTTCCATCTTTACTGCCAGTCACGTTTCAGCGTTTCAGACTCATATATTTTCCTAATAGCACTCCAGACTCCGACCACACCAGACACATGGCTCGTAAATAACCCAGTTATTCACATTTTGCATATCTAATAAGGGTGCCAGCGACTGCATGGCCACATGCAGCGTAGATAGTGAGTTAAATATTGGCAGCGGTGGAGTCCTGCCTCTACAAATGCCTTCAGTTCTGGAACAACTACAGTGAAAGTTTGCCCTATAGTGAGCAATACGTGAACCATCTCCCACCCCTACCTTTCCAAATATATATTAAAATATGTTCCACTCCGAGGAAACGTAATTAACCTACGTGACGTGTTTCAGTAATTTACGGCAACAGAGAAACACCGGGAGTTGTGCAGAATTGAATAACGATCGATGTAGAGTGCTGTAGGAACTTCTGTTCACTTGTATTAGGCACGTTCGCGTTACTTACTGGTAGTAACGGTGTGAGTTTATTTGAAGTGTTAGAGCTTTGTTGAGCGTGATTAGCCAATTTTACATACTCTTTCATGTTTGGTATGTTCTTGGTAAGGAAGTAATAACTGGAACTGCCTATTTCATCCTTAATTGCATTATTTTAATAATATCAGGCAAAGATGGAAAGCATCAGGGTACTCGTTATGCGGGTTGCTTGCTCCAGCTTAAGTCCGTATAGTCTCAGCACCATGTTCTCGAATACTGTCAGTCTATGTTCTTCCCCTAATTCGAGAGACCAAGCTTCACATCCTGTAAAAACAACGCTTAAAATATACAGGGTGTTCACGAAATGGGTTGTTATTCTAATTTTTTTGTACGACCATTTTCTCTGCCGTGTTTACTCTTAATTAAGGTAATCTAGTGCTGGGACATTAGTTTGACAGCATTAACGGTGAATATGGAGCACAACATTGGAGAAAAGTGGAAACATTTCTGTAAGATTTGGTTCAAAGCGTCTTGAAAGTGCAAAGAAATTTCCGGCAACTTTGTAGTCTTTGTGATGCTCTTTCAAGAAGGGCGTAAGTATGGAAATTTGAAGGAACTTTCTGACTGATAATCTGGAAGATGTTGCTGGACCTATGAGAATAGTAACAAATCTCTTATGAAACAGCAGTTTGTCTTAACTCACAAAGTTCCTCCAAATGATATTCCCGCAGTACTGGGCAGTTGGGTTACAGATACATCTCCTAAATTTTATATTTGTGGTTCCGTGCATCGTAATTCTAGGTTGAAGAAATCCAACAAGATGCAACAGTATGCAGATATTTATTTACTGCTAAATTACTGTGCATGTTTCGGGCGTCCATCGCGCCCATCATAAGGAGTACATAAAACTGTAATTGCAGCCTTCTGGTACAGATCATACTATCTGGGGAGCAAGCTTCCTCAAACGCAGTATGATCTGTACCAGAGACTGCAACTACAGTTTTATATATTCCTGATGATGGGCGCGATGGACGCCCGAAACATGTAGAGTAATTTAACAGTAAATAAATATCTGCATATTGTTGCATCTCTTTGGATTTCTTTAACCTAGATGCATTCTGCATACTGTTGCATCTCGTTGGATTTCTTCAACTTAGATACATTCTTCATAGTGTTGCATCTCGATGGATTTCTTAAACCTAGATACATTCTGCATACTGTTGCATCTCTTTGGATTTCTTCAACCTGGATACATTCTGCGTACTGTTGCATCTCGTTGGATTTCTTCAACCTAGATACATTCTGCATACTGTTGAATCTCATTGGATTTCTTAAACCTAGATACATTCTGCATACTGTTGAATCTCGTTGGATTTCCTCAATCTAGATACATTCTGCATACTGTTGAATCTCGTTGGATTTCTTCAACCTAGATACATTCTGCATACTGTTGAATCTCGTTGGATTTCTTGAACCTAGATACACCGTGCATACTGTTACATCTCTTTTGGATTTCTTCAGCCTAGATACATTCTGCGTACTGTTGCATCCCGTTGGATTTCTTCAACCTAGATACATTCTGCATACTGTTGAATCTCGTTGGATTTCTTCAACCTAGATACATTTTGCATACTGTTGAATCTCGTTGGATTTCTTCAACCTAGATACACTCTGCATACTGTTGCATCTCGTTGGATTTCTTCAACCTAGATATATCTCCTGTCAAAATGTTGTGTCCGCAAAAAAAGAGAAAAACTTGTCCCTTTATTTTCGTGAGAAAAAAAACATGCTTGAATGTTGGTCTGTTGATGTTCGGTCATGCTTCTGTCATAAGCATGGCTATGTTTCGGTGGGTTGTGACAAGTTGCTGTTTCGCGAGCGAAATGTTTTTGCGTTTCGACGTATGTCGGAAACAGTTAAGACAAGTCTGACGAAGTTAGTTGACCATCTGTCTTCACCTTTTGACTGGTATTTGAACGACGCATATTCTGGGACTGGATTTAAAGGTTTTTTTCATTATAATATTCAGACATTTGAAACAGTGGATGGCCATGACTACGCTGACTGGGCAGTCTATTGTCGTCCATTTTGCTGATTTCGTTGATTGCAATCCTAATACCGGGGTGCTGGTAAGTCCTTAGCCCGACCAGGTTGGAAACAAGCTCGGAAGCATGTCAGGGACGCACACGATTTCAACAACATCGAGACGCGAACTGTCATAATTTGTTTTTCCTGCAAGGCAAGCAGCCGAAGGAAATTCACTCCATTCTGACAGAAACATTAGCTTGCTTTCCTTCCTGGTGGGGCTAAGGACTTATCAGTACCGCTGTATTAACAATATTGTTGAAACAGCTGCCGTAGATACAGTACCCATCCTCGTCTGATTGGTTATTTGGACTCTGAACGTCGTGGGAAATTTGTGGTAGTAGATCTTTATTTCCTTTTTGAAGGAATTGGTTTTGATCCTCATGAAATGTTTTTTTCAGCAAGGTGGAACACAACCACACACTGCCAATACTGATTCAGAAATTGTAAACACTTATTTCCGAGATGGAATAACATCGAACCGCTCAATACCTTGGTCAGTCTGGAGTAGGGCGCGTTCTTGGCCGTGTCTCTTGACATTAAGCTTTGTTTTTATCTTTTTTGAGGGGCGAGATCGGCGTCAGACTACGGCAGATTTGACAGGTGAAATATTAAGTAATCAGAAATACTGGCAGAGATATTTTGAGACGAAAAATATAAGATCTCCTTCTGAGCATGAGCAGTTTGTGGAAGTAGGCGGTGAACATAATGTACGCCTATACGTCGACTCCTGATCTACAATAACTGAGTGTGAATTGGCGTTTGTAGTTATTTTAGGAATTAAAGGTGAAGTAAAATGTGAAACAGACGGTACTGTCGTATGGAGCGGAAGCATGGACGTTGACGAAGAAATAAGAACAAGCTCTGCTAATTTTTGAAGGGAAAATATTTAGAAGACTATATGGTCCTAAATATGAAAACTGGGAATGGAAAAGTCGGAGGAATCGAGAACTAGAAGAGATGAGGAAAGGAGAAAATATAGTAAAAATGGATAAAAGGGCATAGGATAAGCTGGTAGGTCACCTGGAGAGAATGGAGGAGTGTAGGATGCCCAAAAAGATCTTCACTCAAGAACTGGAAGGGACGAGAAGAAGAGGAATACCCAGGAAAAGATGGAAAGAGGAAGTAGAAAGAGATCTTAAAGTGCTGGGAGTGAGAAGATGGAGAGAGTTGGTGGCAGATAGGAAAAAATGGAAGGACATTGTTCGACAGGCCAAAGCCCTCAGTGGGCTGTAGTGCCAATGGAAGAAGAAGAAGAAAGTGTGAAACCTTTCTAGCTTGTATCCATGTAGGTTTGCAGATATAATTAATTTCCTTCTCATTTAAACGAGGGAATATGGAAGATGAAAGACTGTAGACTCAAAAAAAGGAAATACTAAAATATAGTCAGTTGTAATGGAATTGGTAGAGTCCATTTGAAGTGTGATGGCACACGGTGACGCACGGGAGGGCCAAGTGAAGGGGAAACTGGCGAATCGGATGGGTAGCCAGTACCCTTCACACCACCTCAGAACATGGTGTATCCAGCATTATTACCGCACACCTCGGCTGCCAGCAGTCGACTGGACTGACGCCCCCCGCAGATTTAAATGGACTCGTCCGTTCCGCCGAAAGACGAAATCTGGTTTCTGCGCGTGTGCCATCACATTTCAAACGCAGTCTATAGCCTTCACTGTCATACAGCTATGAAATTTTATGTATTATAGTAATTTAATGTGTTTACATGCAGCCAAACTTCATTTCCGTATTGCGTCTGGTAGTAATGTTTATTCTGTTGATGTTTATATTTTTTGTGCCTTGTGCATATATATATATATATATATATATATATATATATATATATATATTTGTGTGTGTGTGTGTGGGTGTTGTGTGTGTCTGTAGCTTTTAGGGTATAGGCATTTTAATCTGTATGTTGCAGTGGAACTGTAACAGTAGCCAGTGAAGCAAAGCGAATTTTTTCCCCCCATATTCATAGGAAATCCTATTTAATTAAACATGGGAGAAAAGAACCGAGACTGATGGAAAGACGCGGTATTGAGTTGCAACTTCTGTGCCGCTGTTATTCGCTTATGACTGTTCGTGGAAAAATAAAGCTGATTTTCTATAGACGTAAAAAAGAAAAAGTTGTATAGAGAATTGGAGCCGAAGCTTCAAGTCGAGTCGAGACTGAAGTTGTGTACACTTGGTAGCGTTCGGTATTCGTATCGCTTATTGCTGTCAGAAGCACTGAACTCGCTGGTGTTAAATGTAATATTTTTGTTGGCAAAATATTCTTAACTGTTCCTGATTTCAAACTTTCGCCGTGTTCTGAATGTCGTGTGCTTTCTTCTGGATAATTCCCCGTCGTCTGAATTTTATATGCCGACGTTTTGGAACAGACAGGTTGTTCCGAAACGTTGGCATATAAAATTCAGACCCCGGGGCATAACCCAGAAGAAAGCATATCAATATTCTTAACTTATTACTTTATGGAAAAGGAAGTGGTAAACAGATCTTGGAGCACCCTGCTGGCGTGATCTGTGTGCTGATATTTTGAATGTGCGCATTAAAAAGACGAGAGATTAAAGCAGGGCTGTCAGTATGCTGTGTCCTGCGAAATCTGCGGTGCTGATGAAGATTCGAACGTTGTGTCATAATCCGTGTGAACTGGCTGGTACTTTGGTAATATTTCCAAGGACCGGAGTGCTTTGATCTTCCGCGTCATGCCTTGGACTGATCGTGCTTGCCTCTGAAGATGTAGGCACTACTTTATTTCGAAAAGTCGGTTATTATTTACCAGTCCACACGGCTTAAATTCAATCTTAGCTGTGTCTTGTTTCATTTTCGTAAACTAGAGGGGTCATGATTGGTGGGTTACGATCAGGCAGACAGTCCGTGTTTCAGATTCGTTTCTCGACGTACCTTATCGTCTGTCAAGTACAGGGTTCAGGTTCCTCGACGTTGTTGGTTGCACTCCTACTTCTAACCGACTGGGTTGGTTTATCCGTGGCATGTCTGACGTACTCACAGACTTTTCTTGCTCCCTTCCAGTCTCAGATATGAATACGAGGGATAGGACGATTATTTGGGAACAGGCCACGAACTTTTTAGGCGCTTTCGCAAAATTGCGAAAAGCCATTATTAGCTGCGTCATGTCCGTCCGTCCGTCCGTATAGAACATCTGGGCTCCCACTGGACATATTTTCGTGAAACTTGGTATTTGAGTAATTTCAGAAAACCTGTCGGGAAAATTCAAGATATGTTATAATCTGACAAGAATATCGGGTGCCTTAGATGGAGACCAACATACTGTAGCCGATCATTTTTAGTATATTTGTTCCTTAGGGTTGCTGGCGTCAGTTACGGACGCTTCATGGCCATGCGTTGTAAGTTAATCTGTCAACGTATATTCAGGACCGTTGGTAATAGGTAGGAGGGGAGAGATTTAAATGAGAAAACGTTAGCAGCGGACAACGGACGCAAGCAGTGCAGTGCGAATTCAGTCGCGTATGAGTGTGGTGTAAGTAGGAGTACAGAGAAGTGACTGTGTCAGTTTCCTAGAAATGATCTAGTTGTTTTACTGGATATAGCGCTCCATTATTTTATATCAAGAATAAACTGAGTAAATAAAACATAAGTGAACGGATAATAACTAAAAACTAAATGTGATTCGGTGAACCACACCCGTTTCCCGAAAGAGGATCACCTACCGGACTGAGCGCGTCGGAACAACGAAGTTACAAAGGCTGATCGTGTAGAACAAAGTTCTGATCATTTCTCGCGCAGTTTTTGTTTGAATGAGAAACGTTTCAGGCAGAGGTTGTAGAGAAAATAAAAAACACACATTTTAGGTTCAGTAACTTTTTTTTTTTCGAAAATCGTATCGTTTGTGAGATGATGTGGAAAAATGTTGTAGAGCGGGGCAGGCCACAGATAGCAATGCGGCGCATCAGCATTGTATGCTGGATAACTATGGCTACAGACACACAGGACTATAAATACCTACTGCTTTTTCACGGCAACATTAGTAACGCGAACGCGCCTTTATCTTTCGTTCATACGTACATTACCTGCCTTGTTTTTGTGTCACTTTCAGCTGACATAGACATCCCTATCTTCGGCCCGATACGCAGTAATATTTAGGTCTTTCCATTGCCCTGACGGTGAGTCTTCGGCTTCTCGCTACGGAGGCCCAATTTCGATTCCAGAGCAGTCGGTATGAGACTTGTGATTGACAGAGTGTCACCTTGACAGTTGTTTCAACGAGTACAACTTTTTGTCCACCGACAGTATCACACCACCAATGCTGCAGATTGGTATTTATCTAACGTCGACGCAGCGTAGTCTGGATACTGTTAAAGTAATTAATTTTACCACAGAAAATGAATGACGCTTGCGGTTAAGATATTCTGAAATGCTTGGTGATATAAACTAACCAGGCGTGACGATGGTTTTGGTGCTTGAAGGCAGAAGTTAATCTCCAAACTTTAGTTCGTGTCTCACAGAAACACGCTGGGTCTCCCTTAGAAAGTCCAAGTGGTTCTTCAGAGAAGTTAACGCTGGGCATTATGGGATTCGTACTGCAGACCTAAAGGCACCGTGTGGGCTGTTGGAAGGTATGTTTAACTCTCAAGGAGGTAACAGACCTACAGATATTTAGCACTGCTGTTTGGACAGATGGGAGAGGAGAGGCGTATACAGGGTTCTGATGGGGAAACAGGAAGGAAAGAGACCACTTGGGAGACCCAGGCTTAGATGGGAGGATAATATTAAGATGAGATCTTCAGGAAGTGGGATGTGGGGGTATGGACTGGAGCGAGCTGGCTCAGGATAGGGAGAGGTGCCGGGGACTTGTGAGTGTGGTAATGAACCTTCGAGTCCCATAAAATGCGGGGAATTTATTGATTAGCTGAGGAACTGTTATCTTCTCAAGAAGGATAACTGAAGAGTGGAAACCAACTAGATGCCACTTGTTATTTTATTGTACTTTTTATAAGCTCAACATGTTTCGGACACTACTATGCCCATCATCAGGAGCTCGCGACTATGATGTTGATTACCACATTGGTCTAACGTTCTTGGTTTGCTGCATGTCGTGCTTGAGCCTGCAGCCCAGACACTACTCCAGCCTAACTGCACCTAACCTCCAACATACAACAAACCAAGAACGAAACGATCAATGTGGTAATCAACATCATAGTCGCGAGCTCCTGATGATGGGCATAGTTAATGCCCGAAACATGTTGAGCCTATAAGAAGTACAATAAAATAACAAGTGGCATCTAGTTGGTTTTTATTCTTCAATTATCACAATGATGCACGGTCCAATAAACATCAGATTCTCAAGAAGGACTCTGCTGCATGGAGTAAGTAAGTAATTAAGTAAGTATTTAGAGAGTTAACTTACTTTTCACGAATAGCAGCTTAATAAACACATCTGTAACATTGATTTCTTTTCCAGTTATGCCTCATGAATTCGCGTCAAACTGAAACATGCGAAGTCCTTCGCTTGTGCACCATTTCTCATCAGCACGCCCACTCCATAATACATCATTCGCCATTATACTTCTGTCTTTGTTGCGTGACTGTACTGACTGTATTATCAATTTTTGTGATCTTTGTCTCAAAACGTGTTTCCCCTCCACATTATATGTTCCTCCGTAGTATCGTTTCTCCGTGATGTATGCCGGTTGAACCAGTCAACTGCTACACCAGTTAAAATGTTGGAAATTGCATTTAGTTACCGAAGTTTCACGTACATAACTTCTTTCAAAGGGCGTTCTGAATTCGTAAATTAAGGAGTTCATTGCGTGATTGCTGTGGGTCAGTGTCATGCTTAACGGAGAGATGCGACAGTGCAGTGTGTCCGAGAAACGGCACATAGCGTAGGCCTGGCCGTCACAAGGACAGGTCACTACGTGGCTGATATCTTCTTTTTAAGTCAGTTGAATCATCCGTTAGGAATGATGTCCACATGTACAGTAGTCGACCATAATGCTTTGTGAATCTGACGGTAGCGCATGTGACGAGAAACGCCAAATATCTGGCCAGACAAGTAAAAGGTAAACGTGAAGGTAAATTCACCCTATAAGAGGGCACGAAGTCCCACAGG
>Ga0123354_10010807_pt1 | contig 14089 bp, 10 predicted proteins | sample TergutLab28metaG_2_FD_97872 | JGI IMG/M metagenome (GOLD analysis project Ga0123354, IMG submission 97872) | Labiotermes labralis P4 segment gut microbial communities from Petit-Saut dam, French Guiana - Lab288 P4 | ecosystem: Host-associated > Arthropoda: Insects > Digestive system > Gut ... | reverse complement strand
CCAATCAAGAAATTCGATCCAAGTACGAGGGTAATCCTTTGCAAAGCTATCGGGCATCGTTTAGCCTGTGCTGAGCATTTGTCAGTGTATAGTAGTGAAACTGGAGCTAAGTGGATAGCCCTTATTTTTATACAGTTATCGGCTTTTGGCAAGCCCGCGTCAATTCAGCTTGTCCGGATGGCCGCAGCATTGTTTGAACTTGCGCCCGCTGCCGCAGGGGCAGGGATCGTTGCGGCCGGATTTCGGCGCCTCGCGGCGCAGCGGCGCGGCGGCGCCTTCCCTGCGCCAGAAGTTGTACAACGTCTGCACGATGAGCGGCAGATTGTCCTCGATGTCGGCCACCAGACGCGCTTCCTCGGCTGGCGGGAACCAGCGCTCACCGCTCTTCTCGATATCTTCCTTCAACATGCCGTTGAGCAGGAACAGCGGTTCGAGCAGTTCGGACAGATCGTCGGCGTGCTTGCCGGCCAGCTCGAACCAGTCGCCGGCCAGATTGGCGCCGAATATGTAGGAATCGGCCCAGGCGGCGTAATCGTATTGCTCGCCGCTTTCATCGACCGGGTACAGGATCGGGGCAATGGTCTCGTCGGCCAGGAGGGCGGCGGCAATGTCGTTGTTGAGGCGCATCAGCAATTCCAGCGTCTCGCCGACGCGCGGATCGCTGGCGGCCTCGATATTCTCGCCCAGCGCCTCGGGCAGCCAGACGGCGGGCATGACCGGCTGCGGCCCGCTGACGACGGCGCAAAGCATGGCCTGGATTTCGTCCAGGCGCATCGCCTCGCCGGCGAAAATATCGTCTTCGAGCAGTTCTTCCAGACGATCGAGATCGTCGTCGGTCAGGGGGTTCGGGTTCATGTCGGCGTATCCTGCGCGGCAAGGCGCTTCTCCAAATAAACAAGTGTGACGGCGGGCGACAGCGCTTGCGTGCGAACGACCGAATAGCCATGCCGCTGATACAGGCGAATATTCGCCTCGCTTTTACTGCCGGTAAATAGGGAAAACTTGCCCGCCCCGGCGGCGTTTGCCTCTGCCGCACAGAGCAGCGCCGAGCCGATTCCCCGGCCCTGACATGACGGATCGACGATCAGGCGGCCAATGGCGCATTCGCCATTCTTCGTCAGCGAACGCACCGAGCCGACGATCCGCTCGCCGATGAGCGCCTTCAAAATTGTGTGGGTGGCGAATTCCGCTTGCAGCGATGCCAGCGTTTGCCTCAGCGGCGGAATGGACCAGTCGCCGTACAGACACGCTTCCGCTTGATAGGCGTCCTTCTGGATCGCCAGAATGGTCGCCGCGTCTTGCAGTTCCGCCGCTTGCACGGCGAACCGCGTTTCATCCGACTGCTCAACGGGCAGCACGCTGTTTCCTTCGTTCTTCCAAGAGGCGGAATGTATCACAGCCCGCGCGCCCAGGCCGGGCGAAGAGGCGCCTGTTCCGGCGCGGCGATGGCCTGGCGCACCTGGGCCAACAGGCGTTCCTTGTCGGCGCCAAGCGTGCCCTTGAGGATCAGCCAGTTGGAAGCGTGATCGCTGCGAAACACCGTGCGCTTCAATTCCAGCGCCGCAAGGAAGTGTTCCATCTCGACGAACAGTTCGCGCTGGCCGAGCGGCGCCCATTCGGGAAAGGCGGCGCGAAAGCGTTGCTCGCCCTGGGGAAAGCTGACCACCAGCGTCGCCAGATATTCCGGCTGCGTCGCGTTGGCCAGCCGCGCCGAGTTTTCGGCATGCTGCCGTGAGTACAGCGGGCCGCCAAGGCCGTTCAGAATCATCACCGAGCGGGCAATGCCGGCGGCGCCGAGTTTATCCAGCGCCTCACGGGTGCTGGCGAAGGTTTCGCCCTTGTTCACCTTGCCCAGCACGTCGTCGTCGCCCGATTCGGCGCCGACATAAGCGAGCGACAGACCGGCGGCGGCCAGCTCGTCGATTTCGCCCTGCGCCTTCTTGCGCAGATTGCGCGGCAGGCAATAGCTGGAAATACGCCGCACCGCCGGCAGATGCTCGTGAATAGCAGCGAGGATCGCCAGCAGGCGGCGGGTCGGCAGCGCCAGCGCGTCGCCGTCGGCGAGAAAGACGCGGCGGATCTGGCCGCCGCAACGTTCGCCGGTCAGGCGCAGGCTGTTGACGATCTCGCTTTCTTCGCGGGCGCGGAATTTTTTTTGCGGCGCCGTATACATTTCGCAAAAGGTGCAGCGATTCCACGAGCAGCCGTCGGTGACCGGCAGGATCAGCGACTCGGCCTCGCTCGGCGGACGATAGACCGGCTCAATGTAACGGATGGGCAACATCGGTCTTGGGCGGCGGATGATGAACAAAAATGCGATTTTAACGGCGACCCGGCGGCGGCGGTAGAATCCGTCGATTGCTGAATGCCGCCCGCAGGAAACGCTCATGAAAACCATCGACCACGACAAGCTCGACCGCCTTACCGCCGCCGCCCGCAAGGCCGCCAACGCCCGCGCCGCCGGTTACCGCGAGCGGGCGCTCAAGCTCTATCCCTGGATTTGCGGCCGCTGCGCTCGCGAATTCACGCACGCCAATCTGCGCGAACTGACAGTGCATCACCGCGACCACAATCACGACAACAATCCGCCGGACGGCAGCAACTGGGAGCTGCTCTGCCTCTACTGCCACGACAACGAGCACCAGAAGCGGATCGAGGCCGACCGCGGCTACACCGACGCGCGCGACAGCCGTAGCGGCAGCGCCACGCACAATCCCTTCGCCGCCTTGCAGGGGATGCTCAAAAACGGGGAATAAGTCCAGAACCAAAGTTTTTTAGGGGCGTGACAGAGAAGAAAACTAATCGAAGATGTCTCTTTTCGGACAGACAACGATGGCACGCGGTGTCGGAAATATTTACACCCCAAAAACACCGCCACTACAATATTGTTATAAACCAATGGATTGAGTTTGTGGCACACTACTTGCTTCCCAGCTGCCTCAGTGGCTTTTACGTTTTTTAACCAATGATAGGATTAGGAACTGCAATGAAGAATTTGACCTATAGCACAGCAGTGGTCGTACTCGCCTGCGGCCTTGCCGCGTCGGCATCCGCATCCGAATGCTCTGGCAACTGCGGCACACTGGGTGCTGATGGCGTCGTAACGGCCTCCCCGATGGGCGGGGATTATCAATACGTCTCTACAAATGGCGGCTTGAACTACGTCGGTTCGCTCGGTATCAGTGGTGTCAACCAAACCAATGGTTCGCTCTATGTGAGCGACAGTTTTTCGGTGTTGGCCGGGGACAGTTTGCAGTTTTATTTTAATTATATTACTTCTGATGGCAGCGGCAGTTACACTGACTACGCTTGGGCCGCGTTGCGCCCGACGAATGGCGGCGATGACATCATATTGTTCACGGCCCGCACCACGCCGACGGGCAACACGGTGCCGGGTTTCGGTCTGCCGGGCCTTGCCGATGGGGTGGTTCTGGATCCGGACAGCACGCCGATCATTGCCGAAGCGCCGGTCTGGAGCCCGCTCGGCGGTAGTAGTGGCGTGTGCTTTAGTGTTGGTTGTGGCTATACCGGCTGGATCGGCATGGACTATCTATTCGCCGATGCAGGAATTTATAGCTTGCTCTTTGGCGTGACCAATGTAGGTGATTCTTCGTACGACTCTGGTCTTGCCTTTGCCGGTTTGACGATTAACAACAAACCGATCGACGAGCCAACGGTTCCCGAACCTGCTTCGATGGCCTTGGTTGGCTTGGGTCTGCTGGGCCTCGGTTTGGCCCGCCGCCGCAAATTGACCGCCTGAGTCAGTCTGCTTTTTCGGCCGCCTGCTGGCGGCTGTCAAAGGCCCGGTCGGCTGTTTTCGATCGGGCCTGATTGTTTTAACGCTTTGCTCCTCGCAATGACGAGCGGAATGGCTGGCGAGCGCAGCAATCCCGTTTCGCGCTCGCCAAACCCGCCCTACCGTTCCCGCAGCGCCTCCCGGGCGCGGTTCAGGGGTTTGATCAGGTAGTCGAAGACGGTTTTGCGGCCGGTGCGGATTTCCGTGCTGGCGACCATGCCGGGGATGATGGCGTGGCGTTTGCCGTTCTTGGTTTCCAGGTAGGCGTACTGGGTCAGGACGTACACGCGGTAGTAATGCTGCCGCCGGTCCACCGGGTCCTCGATGGTGTCGGGCGAGATGCGTTCCACCGTGGCCGGCAGGCTGCCGTAAACGGACGAATCGTAGGCCGAGATTTTCACCGTCGCCTCCTGTCCAGGGCGGATAAAGGCGATGTCGCGCGGGTTGATGTGCGTTTCGATGAGCAACTGGTCGCCGAGCGGCACGATTTCCATGAGTACGCCGCCGGGTACGAGAACGCCGCCGATGGTGGAAATACGGATGTCCTTGACGATGCCACGCGACGGCGCGGTGATGGTGGTGCGCTTCAACTGGTCGGTGCGGCCCTCGAAAATCCTGAGCAGGGGCGCCATTTCGTCCATGATCTTGACATACTCGGTGCGCAGGCCGACATAATATTCGTTTTGCGTGGCCGTCAGGCGGGTTGAAATTTCGGCGACTTTTTGCCGCAGGCGCAACACTTCCACCTCGGTGGCCGCGCCGGTGAACAGCAGGGGTTGGGCGATTTTCAGTTCATCCTCGGCCAGCCGCAACTGCATGCGCAGATTGGCGACGTTTTCCGCGAAAGCACGCCGGTTGGCGATGAACAACTGGCGTTCGCGCTCGATCGCCAGCGTATTGCGGAGAATTTCCGGCGGAAAGTTGATTTCTTTCCGGTCGTCGATCTCGGCCTGCACGCGCGCCGCGTTGGCCTGCAAGGCCATGATGCGCTCCTGGGCTTCTCCCGCCGAGGAGCGCGCCTGTACCGGATCGAGCACGACCAGGGTTTGCCCGGCCTCGACCTCATCGCCTTCGCGCACCGCCAGTTCGGCGAGAATGCCGCCTTCCAGACTCTGGATCACCAGATCCTTCGTGGCTGACGTCACCCGGCCATCGCCGACGGCCACCTCGTCCAGTTCGGCGAGCGCCGCCCAGACGACGGCGACGACGATCGCGCACACGATCGCCCACAACAGCGTGCGCGCCTTGGCCTCTGGCGCCGGATCGATAATCAGTTTCGGCTTCTGAGGGCTCACGTCGGCCTCCGCGCATTCGCGACGGGCGTCGCTTTCAGGTCCTTGAGAATTTCCGCCTTGGGCGCATCGCGCACGATGCGCCCGTCATCGACGATGATGATGCGATCCACCAGCGCCAGCAAGGCATAGCGGTGCGTGGCGATAACCAGCGTGCGCGACCCCAGCCAGCCGCGCAGGTTTTCGATAATCGCCTGTTCGGTTACCTCGTCGAGCGCGGTAGTCGGCTCGTCGAGTATCAGCACGCGGGGCGCGCGCAAGAAGAGGCGCGCCAGCAGCAAGGCTTGCTTCTGCCCGCCGGAAAGACCGCGGCCGCTTTCGCGTAGTTTCAGATCGAGGCCGTGCGGCTGTTTGAGCAAGAGTTTGTCGGCGCAGGACAGTCTCATCGCTTCCAGGATTTCCGCATCGCTGGCGCGCGGCTGGGCAAGCAGGAGATTATCGCGCAGGGAGCCGTAGAACAGGCTGGAATCCTGCATCACCACGCCGACGTCGCGCCGCACGTCGGCATTGTCGGTCAGATCCAGGGGCGTCTCGTCGAGCAGGATGTGGCCATGCGTCGGCGCCGCCATGCCGGCGAGCAGCCGCAGCAGCGTGGACTTGCCGGAACCGATGCGGCCGAGGACGGCGATGCGCTCGCTCGGACGAATCTCCAGCGACGGCACGGTGAGCGCGGGCTTGCTCTGAGGCTCGTCGCGCTCATAGCTGTATTGCACCTTGTCGAAGCTGTAGCGGCCGGCAATCGCCGGCTTGTGGTAGGCATCCTTGGTCTGGTCGCCATCGACGGGCAGTTCCAGCAGGTTATCCAGCGCCTTCTTGCCAACGCGCGCATTCTGGACGCGCCCCAGGATCAGCGCCATCTGGCTCAGCGGCGCGATGGTGCGGCTGGTCAGGATGGAACAGGCGAGTACCGCGCCGAAAGAGAGGTCGCCCGCGAAAATGCCATACACCCCGACCACCAGCACGCCGACATAGGCCAGTTGCTGCACGCTCTGCGCGGCACCGGCCAGCAGTCCGGCGAAAAAGCGCTGCTTGAGGCCGATTTCGCCATTGACCTGGTTGGCGTGGTTCCAGGCGCGCAGAAAGCGCGTTTCGGCCTGCATCAGCTTGATGTCCTCGACGCGGTAGACGGATTCCATCAGCACGGCGTTGCGCAGCGCCGCTTCGGCCAGTCCCTGGCCAGAAAGGCGGGCCAGCGGAATCTGCGCGATCAGCCCCGGCAGAATGAGCAGGGGGATGGCCGCCAGCGGCACCAGCACCAGCGGCCCACCCAGCACCCAGATGATGAACAGGAAGGCGACGACGAAAGGCAGGTCGATCAGCACGCCCAGCGTGCTGGAGGTGAGCAGTTCGCGCAACTGTTCGAGGTCGCGCAACTGGGCGATCAGGGTGCCCGGTGAGCGCGGCCGCGCATCGTTGCGGACGGCCAGCAGGTGGGAAAAGAACATCGCCGACAGCTTGAGGTCGGCCTGTTTGCCGAAACGGTCGACCAGCGTGACGCGCGCCATGCGGATCGTGAATTCGAAAACCAGCGCCAAAGCCACGCCGGAAGCCAGCACCCACAGCGTATGAATGGAGCGCGCCGGCACCACGCGATCCCACAACTGCATGGCGAACAGCGAAACACTCACCGCCAGCAGATTGGCGAACAGCGATCCGAGGCCCAGTTCGGCCAGGGTTTTCCAGTGGCCGAAAAATATATTGCGTAGCCAGCCCGGCCGCTCATCGGAGCGATAGGCGTCGATCCGTCCGTCGCGCATGGGCGCCCGTTCGTTGACCAGCAGGCAGCGGACGGCCAAGGGCGAGAATTCCTCCCGCGCCACCGCGCGCTCGACGACGGTCTCATCGACCGGCACGGCAAAGGTGCCCGTTCTGCCGTCGAGCGCCGTGATCACGCCGACGCGCTGTCCGTCCAAAGCTATCAGCGCCGGCAGCAGCATCGCGGACAACAGCTCATCCGGGGCCAGGGTGATGAAATGCGCATCCAGACCGGCCTCGGCGGCCAGATCGATGATGTTCCGCTCGTCCGCCGGCCCCTCGGTCCAGGTCGCGGCCTGGCGCAAACGCTCCGGCGAGGCGGACAGGCCGAGACGGCGCGCGGCCAGGAGCAGCGCCTCGCCCCAGGCGGCCAGCGGCGGCGCGGCGGCTTGGGGCGTTTCGTTCCGGCTTGCCGCCGGATCGGACGGGGCTGGTTCGGACGACACGGAAGCGAAGGACGGCGCAGGGTCGGTCAATATCTCGGTCATGGGCGTTCCCGGGTTTCTGTCTGCTCGCGGCGGATTTGCCATTGCTCGCCACGGCGCACGAATTCGAGCATTTTGAAGGTCGTGTCGCTGTAATTGCTGGAACGGTAGCGCTGCCAGAAACGCACAATGACGCCATCTTCCGCCAGGGTCAGTTGCGGACTCACCACCTTCACCCCAATCGGGCCGGGCTTGCCGAGCCGCTGACGGCGCGCCTCTTCCCAGGCCGCGCGGTCGCCGCCGGGCGCGGCGAAATCCTTGTCATAGGCGGCCAGATAGGCTTCGACATCCTTGCGCGACCATGCCTGCGCCCAGAACAGGAGCGCGTGCAGCACATCGCTCTCGTCCTTGCCGCGCGAGGCGCTCGCCAGCGCGGCCGGCGGCGCCATGGCGATGGCCTCGTCCGGCGTCGGCATCGCGCCGCCCAAGTCGTCCTTCCTGTCGGCGGCTGAGTTTGGCGAGCGCCGGGGAGCTTCAAGACGCCCCTTACCCGTCCGCGCCTCTTCGGCCGCCTGATACTCTTGCAGCCACAGTACGAAATTCCCCGTCACCACGCGCGCCCTGATCGCCGCGCGCGCGCCGTCGGCCACGGCGGCGGTCCATTCGCTTTCGGCCTGGAACAGCTCGCGGTCGGGGGCAACAACATCCGTCAGCAGGCGTTTGTTGAGCATGTATTCCTGCCAGTAAAGGCCGCGCGAGAGGCGCGTCAGGCTGATGAGCTTGTCGTAACTGGAAAGCCGCGCCCTGACGCTTTCAAATTCTTCGAGCGCCCCGGCCAGCGCCGCGCGCGTCATCTGGCGCTGGCTTTCCAGCGTCTCGGCGGCGGCTCGGCGTTCGGCGCGCGCGGCGGCAATCTGATTGCGCGCCGCCAGGTCGCCGACCGCTATCGCGCCATTCAGGGCCAGGCCGACCCAGGTATTGTTGGCGGCATTGGCAGGGCCAGTCGAGCGCGCGCGATTGGCGCCAATGGCGATCGACGGGAAACGCTCGGCCTCCGTCTGCCGCAGCTTGGCATCGGCCGCGTCGAGCGCGGCGACGGCGGCGAGGATGGTGGGCGTCTGCTCGATGTTGTCGACACTTTCGCGCATCATTTCGCGCAACAGCAAGCGCGTCGCTTCCAGCCCAGCCACGCCGCTCGGGCGCACGCCGGTCAGTTCCGCGAAGCGCGTCACGGCCAGATCGAAGCGGCTTAGCGCCTTGATTTCCTCCGCTTCGGCGCGCAGCAGCGCCATTTCGGCGAGATTGCCGTCGGAAGCCACCGACAGCCCGGCGCCGACGCGCTCGACGATACGCCGCTGCAAGCGCCGCAAGGAATCCACCTGGCGCTGCGCGGCGCTGATCACATCCTGGCTCGCCGCCAGTTCGATGAAGGTATTGGCGACGTCCCAAGCGACGTTTTCCACCGTGTCGGCCAGCAAATGGCGGCGCTGCCTGAGCGTGGCATCCGCCGCCGAAATCCGGCTGCTGGTGCGGCCAAAATCATAGAGGAGCTGCGATACGCCAAGCGTGGTGCGGGTGCCCGTGGCATTGCCATCCGTGCCGTAGCTGCCGCCATAGCCGGGAAGAAGACCATAGTCGATGCGCGGATACCAGGCTGCCTTGGCCACCGCCACTTCCGATTCGCCCTGCAAGACGACGGCATTGGCGCGGCCGATGTCCGGGTGGCGCACCAGCGCCAGGCCAACGGCGTCGATCAGGGTCATGCATTGCAGCGAGATGCGCTGCATCGTGTCGTCTACCGCAATCGGCGCGCCGCAGCGATTGACGGCAAGGCGCGATGGCGGGAGGGAGGCTTCCGGTACCGCCGGCGGCACGTCAACGCCCTGCGCGTGCACCGCCGCGACAGCGAACAGGACAGCCACGGCGCAAGCCCTCGCCACCCGCCGCAGGACGCGAGCGGAGAGGGTGTGAAGCAGCAGGACCGCCAAGCAGGCACGACAGGATAGCGTCATGGCATAGCTACATTCGCTCTCACAAAACCGGGCGGAGCCAAGACCCCCCCGCCCACCTTCCTACAATCCAGCCAGCCCCGGATACGGACTTGCCCGAACACGCACCGCGATCGGTTTTCTTTCCACCTTGCGCGGCGCTTTACATGGCTATGCATTTTAATATGAAAATGTGATTTTGAACAATTTTATATTAAAATTGAAATAGTAATATCGAAGTATTAAATTTCAAATTCCGGTCAGTTGTCGACGCTCCTGTCTTCCTGCCCGCCATCCGCAAACACACGGCCTCGCAAAAATTGCCGAGACGCCCGCGAGGCGGGGCAATCCGGGCGGATAAACTATTTATATTGTTTTGCTGACATATACCGCTAAAAACCCGCTGCCGGCCAACTACAATGAGGGTTTTGGCCTACCCCGCCAATGAGCGGGCGATAAACCTTGCCCCGCCTGCCGCCACGATGAACCCCTTCCGCCCCGCCTCTTTCGCCACCCTGTCCGAGCGTTATGGCGACAAGTACAAATGGATCGCGCTGTTCATCCTCAGCCTCGGCGCCATGGCCGGCGTCTTGTGCACCTCCAGCTTCAACGTCGCCGTGCCGGCGCTGGCGCGGCATTTCGGGCTTGGCCAGGATCATGTGCAGTGGACGATGACCGGCTTCCTGGCGGCGATGACCGTCGCCATGCTGCCGACAGCATGGCTGCTCGACCGCCTGGGTTTTCGCCGCGTCTTTCTCCTGGCCCTGACCACCCTGCTGCTGGCCAGCATTGCCGGCTTTTTCGCGCCGAGCTTCCCGCTCGTCGTCGCCGCCCGCATCATGCAGGGGGCCGCCGCCGGCATCCTGCAACCCATGGGCACGCTGGCGCTGATGCGCCTGTTTCCGCCGGAAATCCAGGGCCGCGCCTCGGGCCTGCTGATTTTCGGCATCGCCCTGACGCCGGCTGTCGCCCCTTCCCTCGGCGGCATCCTGCTCGACCATTTTGGCTGGCAAGCCATTTTTCTCCTCGCCACGCCCTTCGCCGTCATCGCCGGTCTGGCTGCCCTATGCCTGCTGCCAGCGCCGCCTCGCAGCAAGGCCAAGCCCTTCGACTGGTTCGGCCTGGGCTGGCTGACCCTGAGCGCCATCGCGCTGATCGAGTGCGTTTCCAGTCTCCAGCACAGCGGCCCGGCCTCGCCGTGGACGCTCGGCCAGGGGCTCCTTGTCATCGCCGGCATTGGCCTCTATGTCCGCCACGCCCGGCGCACGGAAGAAGCGATCATCAATCTGCGCCTCTTTGAACAGCGCGCCTTTTCGATGGGTACCCTCGTCGCCTTCGCCTACGGCTTCGGCCTCTACGGCTCGACCTATCTGATCCCGGTGTTTTTGCAGAACGCCCTGGCGTTTTCCGCCAGCGCGGCGGGCATGGCCCTGCTACCGTCGGGCATCGCCCTGGTCGTCATGCTGCCGCTGGCCGGCCGGCTGGCCGACCATTTCCCGCCGCAATGGCTGACCCTGCTCGGCCTGATCGTTTTTGGCGCGTCCTTCCTGATTTTCGCCGCCCTCGGCGGCGCCATTTCCTACACAGCGATCATCGCGGCGACGGTGATCGGCCGCCTCGGCCTCGGCATGATCCTGCCGGCCCTCAACCTCGCCACGCTGCGCCACATGGCGGCGCACCAACTCGGCCAATCCGCGGTGATCGTCAGCTATGCCCGGCAACTGGGCGGCGTCATGGGTGTAGCGATCATGGCGGTGTTCGTCGAATGGCGCGAAACGATCTACGGCGTCACGCCGCCCGGCATCCACACCGCCTATGCCCAGGGCTTCCTGTTCCTGGCCTCGGTTTTCGCACTGGCGGTGCTGGCGGCGGCCTTCATGAAACCGGCGCGCTAACAGTTGGTGATGTACCCCGCCTTCGGCGAAAATGCCGCCTTGCCCGAACCCGCCCAGACCCGTCGCCCCTTGAGCACCCAGCCCGAAATTCCCGCCGACCTCGCCAGGCACACCCCCGTGATGCGCCAGTATCTGGCCTTGAAGGCGCAGCATCCGCACACCCTGCTGTTCTACCGCATGGGCGATTTTTACGAGCTGTTTTTCGCGGACGCGGAAAAGGCGGCCCGCCTGCTGGACATCACGTTGACGACGCGCGGGCAGTCGGCGGGGGCGCCGATCAAGATGGCTGGCGTGCCCTTCCATGCGCTCGAACCCTACCTCGCCCGCCTGGTGAAAATGGGCGAGTCGGCGGTGATCTGCGAGCAGATCGGCGATCCGGCGACCAGCAAGGGGCCGGTCGAGCGCGCCGTGGCGCGCATCGTGACGCCGGGTACGCTGACCGACGCGGCGCTGGTCGACGACAAGACGGATATCTGGCTCCTGGCCGTGACGACTCTGCGCGATACCGCCGGCATCGCCCGCCTGAATCTCGCCAGCGGCGAGTTCATCGTCACCGAGGTGGCCGCCGGGCAGATCGCGGCGACGCTGGAACGCATCCGGCCAGCGGAAATCCTGCATCCTGAAAGCTGGGCGCCCGCTTGCGATCTCGCCATCGCCCAGACCCGCCAGCCGGACTGGCATTTCGATGCCGACTCGGCGAGGCGCCTGCTCTGCGAGCAATTCGCCGTCGCCTCGCTCGCCGGTTTCGGCGCCGCTGAACTGAAACCGGGCATCGCCGCCGCTGGCGCCCTGCTGCGCTACGCGCAGGCGACGCAATCGGGCGGCTTGCCGCATCTGCGCGGCCTGACGGTGGAAATGGAAAGCGCCTACCTCGGCCTCGACCTCGCCACGCGGCGCAATCTGGAACTGACCGAGACCCTGCGCGGCCAGCCCTCGCCGACGCTCTTCTCGCTGCTCGACAACTGCGTCACCAGCATGGGCTCGCGCCTCTTGCGCCACGCCCTGCATCACCCGCTGCGCGAGCGCGCCATCCCGGCCGCCCGCCACGGCGCCGTCGCCGCGCTGCTCGACGATTACGGACAACTGGCCGGCGCGGTGCGCAAGGCGCTGGCCGGCATCGCCGACATCGAGCGCATCGCCGGTCGCATCGCCCTGCGCAACGCCCGCCCGCGCGATCTGGCCAGCCTGCGCGAATCGCTGGCACGCCTGCCGCAACTGCGCGCGCCGCTGGCCGAGACGCCTTCCGACCTGCTGGCGCAAATTTTCGCCGACCTCGACACGCCAGCGGCGGCGCTCGCTCTACTTGCCCGCGCCATCGCCGCCGAACCCGCCGCCCAGGTGCGCGACGGCGGCGTCATCGCCCCCGGCTTCGACGCCGCTCTCGACGAATTGCGCGCCCTCAACGACAACTGCGGCGCCTTCCTGCTCGACATGGAAGCGCGCGAGCGCGAGCGCACCAGCATCGCCAGTCTCAAGGTCGAATTCAACAAGGTGCATGGCTTTTACATCGAGGTTACGCACGCCCATGTCGACAAGATTCCCGACGACTACCGCCGCCGGCAGACGCTGAAGAATGCCGAACGCTACATCACGCCGGAACTCAAAACCTTCGAGGACAAGGCCTTGTCGGCGCAGGAACGCGCGCTGGCGCGCGAAAAACTGCTCTACGAACAGATTCTCGATGCCTTGCTGCCGGCCGTGCCGGCGCTGCAAGGCATCGCCCGCGCCGTCGCCCAACTGGATCTGCTGGCCGGCTTCGCCGAAATAGCGAAAAAGCGCGACTGGCGCCAGCCGGAATTCGTCACCGAACCCCGCCTGAGCATCAGCGGCGGCCGCCACCCGGTGGTCGAGAACGAACTGGCGAAAGATGGCACCAGCTTCATCGCCAACGACTGCCGACTCGCCGACGAGCGCCGGCTGCTGCTCATCACCGGCCCGAACATGGGCGGCAAATCGACCTACATGCGCCAGGCGGCGCTGATCGCACTGCTCGCCCACTGCGGCAGCTACGTGCCCGCCGAACGCTGCCTGCTCGGGCCGCTCGACCGCATCTTCACCCGCATCGGCGCTTCCGACGACCTCGCTTCCGGGCGCTCGACCTTCATGGTCGAAATGACCGAGGCCGCCGCCATTCTCCACCATGCCACGGCGCAAAGCCTCGTGCTGATGGACGAAGTCGGCCGCGGCACCTCGACTTTCGACGGCATGGCGCTGGCCTTCGCCATCCTGCGCCATCTGGTCGAAAAGAACCGCAGCCTCGCGCTATTCGCCACCCACTATTTCGAGCTGACCCGGCTGGCGCACGAATACCCGGAACTGGCCAACGTCCACCTCGGCGCCGTCGAACACAACGACCGCATCGTCTTCATGCACGCCGTCGAGGAAGGGCCGGCCAGCCAGAGCTACGGCATCCAGGTCGCGGCGCTGGCCGGCATTCCCGCCGCCGTGGTGCGCGCCGCGCGCAAGCAGTTGCGCGAATTCGAACAGCGCGCCATCGTCGATCCGCTGCAACCCGACCTCTTCGCCCAGTTGCCGCAGGAAGCGCCGGAGCCGCCGCCGCACCCTGCCCTCGACCAACTGGCTGCCCTTGACCCCGACAGCCTGACCCCGCGCGAGGCGCTGGATGCGCTGTATGCGCTGAAAAAGCTGGTGGGCTGATTCCGCTGGGGCGCGGCGGCAAAGCGCCGCAGGCGGGTTGCACATGCTCTCCCTCCCACGCGAGGAGACTGTCGCGAAAGCCAGACGCTCCCCTCCCCCCTCGCGCAGGAGGGGCCGGGGGAGAGGGGGAGGTGGCAAGAGGTTCAAACCCCTCCCGACAGAGGACTACGGGTTTACGGGCCTTGCCAAACCCGCCACTCGCTTCCATCTGCACCTCCCCCTCTCCCCAACCCCTCCCCCGCGAGGGGGGAGGGGCTTCAAGAGCGCGGATTGAGCCTTT
>Ga0123354_10010806_pt1 | contig 14090 bp, 10 predicted proteins | sample TergutLab28metaG_2_FD_97872 | JGI IMG/M metagenome (GOLD analysis project Ga0123354, IMG submission 97872) | Labiotermes labralis P4 segment gut microbial communities from Petit-Saut dam, French Guiana - Lab288 P4 | ecosystem: Host-associated > Arthropoda: Insects > Digestive system > Gut ... | reverse complement strand
CCACATCTGAAATAAGAAACAGACTGCAATTATTGAAATAATAATCATCTCATAAAGGTCAGGTTTCAAAAGGATTTCCATAATAAAATTTGTTCAAAAAATCATTATTTTAAAGTGCAAAAATAGAAATAATTATTAAAACGAAAAACTTTTTTAAAAAATACTTTTTTGAGACGTTTATTTATTTAGAATCATTCTAAATTTCACTTTTCCATCAAAAAAAATGAAAAAATTATTTTGCTAAAACGATTAATCATTTATTTTTGCCAAAATTTTTTATGTATCATGAAGAAGCAGATATCAATAAAAAAGATAGCACAGGAAGCAAATGTATCAAATGCAACCGTGTCTTTAGTATTAAACGGAAAGGATAAAGAAGGTCGTGTAAGTAAGGCTACTGCTGAAAAAGTCAGGAAGATAGCCAAAGATTTGAGTTACGAACCCAATCATTTAGCGCGAGGGTTAAGAATGGGTAAAAGTAATACTATCGGTTTAATTGTAGCAGACATTTCAAACCCGTTTTTTGCCACTTTAGCATTTCATATTCAGGAATATGCAGAAAAATTCGGTTATTCGGTAATCATAACCAACACAAACGAATCTGACGAAAAATTTGATAAAATATTACAAGTTTTATTCAGGCAGCAAGTTGACGGTTTGATTATCGTACCTACAGAAAACAGCATAAAATCAGTCGAAAAATTAATAGAAAGAAAAATACCTTTGGTACTGCTTGACAGGTGGTTTACTGAACTACAGACCTGCCATGTTGTAATTGAAAATTATCAGGTTTCAAGAAAAGCCGTTCAATATTTGGTTGATAATGACTGCAAAAAAATAGCCCTTTTCAGTTATAAAATGAATTTGCCTCACATGACCGAAAGACGCAGAGGTTACGAAGATGTAATGAAAAAGGAAGGTTTATACGATGAAAACCTGATAAAAGAAGTTAACTATATCTCAATTGAAGAAGATATTAGAAAATCAATGGATGATTTATTTACTTCTCAGGAAGGTGATAAAATTGACGGAATTTTCTTTGCAACTAACAGTATTTCAATGATTGGGATAAAATATATGTTAGAGAATAAGATTAAAATCCTGAAAGATGTAAAAATTGTCTGTTTTGATAAAAGCGACGCTTTTGATTTTGCTAAATTCAATATCCCTTACGTGTTGCAACCCATTCCTGAAATGGGCAGAATGGCTGTTGAAGTATTGATAAATCAGATTGGTAATGGAGTGATTACCCCAAGTAAAATCGAATTGTTTGCCAAATTAATTGAAAAATAAAAATTTTTACAAAGTAGTTAAACGATTAATATTTGAATAATAATAAATACATTAAAACATGAAAGAAAAGATAATTACGCGAGAAATTCTTTTACCGTTTATTTTGCTTACATCATTATTTTTTGCGTGGGCTGTTCCTAATAATTTGACAGACACCATGTTAGCAGCATTTAAACGTATTATGAGCCTTACTGATTCCCGAACAGCATTGATTCAGGTTGTCAGTTTTCTTTTAGGGTATGGCGCTTGCGCTCTTCCGGCGGCTTTATTTATTAAAAAATACTCTTATAAAGCGGGTGTGATGGCAGGATTAGGGCTGTATATTTCAGGCGCATTTTTGTTTTATCCTGCCATGCTTTGTTTACAGGTAAATCAGGACGTCAGTTTTGTTATGTACCTGTTTGCAATTTTCATCTTATTTGCAGGGCTTTCAGTATTGGAAACCTCAGCAAATTCTTACATTTATGTAATTGGACCAAAGGAGACTGCAACGAGGAGATTGAATTTTTCGCAATCCTTTAACCCTTTCGGAGCAATTAGCGGAGTTATTATCAGTCAGGTATTTATCCTGTCGCAATTAAATACCCGCACTGCTGCAGAAAGGGCGCAATTAAGCCCTGATGAACTTGCCGTAATTCAGGGAGGCGAATTAAACTCTGTTACAATGACTTATGTTTGGTTGGGGGTATTAATGGCGATATTGCTTTTAGCAATAATTCTCACCAAAATGCCAAAATTAAAAGAAGGAAACAAAAAGTTGGAAGTAGGATCTACATTCAAAAGACTTTCCAAAAACAAAAACTATATCTGGGGAGTGATAGCGCAATTTTTCTATGTCGGAGCGCAAATCGCAGTTTGGTCTTTTATAATAAGGTATGCGATGCAGGAATTAAAGTTAGATGCAGTAATTTCATCACTTGGCGCAGCCGCCACTTCAGCAGAAATCACAGGCGCTCTACGCTCAATTGAACCTGTTGCCGCCGCATTTTATAGCCTCTGCGATTTTATCGGTTTGGATAATTTATTACCAAGAACTGCTGAGCAGGCAGGAGCAACTTACTACATTATGTCATTGATTTTGTTTGTGATAATGCGTTTTGTATGTACGTGGCTTATGAAATATATCAGAGAAGATAAAATTTTAACAATACTCGCAATTGCAGCAGTAATCTTTTGTGTGATAACGATTTATGGAAGAGGGGTTGTTGGAGTTTACTCTTTGATGTTAATTTCAGGCTGTATGTCGCTAATGTTTCCAACTATTTATGGTTCAGGAATTAAGGGGCTTGGCGAAGATACAAAACTTGGCGGCGCTGGAATGATAATGGCGCTTGCAGGAGCGGCTGTTTTAACGCAAATTCAGGGTATTTTGTCGGATATGTCAAATATCACGACTGCTTATTGGGTTCCGACAATTGCATTTGCGATAATTGCCTATTACAGTATTGCAATTTGCAGGAAGTCATTCAGCACAGTAAGCGCTGAAAATCAAAACGTTTAATTTATTTTGATTATATTTTATTAAATTATTTATTAACTATTAGTTTTATGTTTATGAATTTACTTAGAAAGCCATTAATGGCTATAATTATGGTAGTCGCTATAGTTTTCGGCGTCAATGCGCAGCAAACAAAGCGAAACCTCATTGCAAACAGTTGTTTTGAGGAAGGATTGAAAAACTGGAGAGTTTCTGCAGATCCTGATTTTGCAACGGTAAGTATTGATGAAGATCAACCAATTTCAGGAAATGCTTCTGTAAAGGTTGATGTACATCAAAAAACAGTTGATACTTGGGGCATTAATTTATTTTATTTTATGCCGATTGAACAAAATGTGAAGTACAAACTTACCTTTAAAGCGAAAGCTACCGCTCCTGCAAGGTTTAAAATTGAATTGTGCAGAAGTCATGGCTCAGATTATTGGCCCTTAGTTACAGAAGAGGTTCCTGAAGGCTGGATAGTGGAGCATGACAATGTTTTAAGAGGTACAATTCCCGTAGATACTGAAGTGAGGGAATATACTTTTATTACCGATGGTTTACATTCTGCACATTGGATTTGGAATTACACATTAGCATTCCACTTTGGACGAGCTGAAGAAGGAGTAAGTTATTGGATTGATGATGTTAAAATGAGCAGGATTGGGGATGGAGATTGGGATGGAAACTTGTTTACATTAGGTGATTTTGAATGTGGACCTGAATTTCATGGATTTTGGTATGACTTTTGGGCAGAAAATTGTCTTGCTGAAATTTCTACTGACAATCCTATAAGTGGTGAAAAATCTCTTCATTTTTATAATGGAGTAGGAACAGGTCCTTTCTGGGGGTTATCTTTCAATTTTCCTTTTTGGAATAATGAAAATACGAATTATGAAGTAAGATTGAAAGCAAAAGTCAGTCATCCTTGTCAATTTATGTTTAGAACGCATTTTGACCCATGGGCTTATGGAGATGATATTTTAGGTTGGGATAACGATGCCACTGATGCAGTTGGAACTGTAAAAGAATTCGTATTGACAAGAGAGAATGCTGTTTGGGCAAATGGTCTTTACGGCGGATTTGACGCAGGACAATACGGTGAATTTGGATTTTGGGAAGGGCAACAACGTATGTTTGGTAGTTTTATTGAACAACTTCCAATTCCTCATGACTCTCATATCTGGATAGATGATGTTCAAGTACGTGAATTTGTTACATTACAGGGTTTTACAGTAGTTAAAGCCCCAAATTTCGTAGAAGTCAACGGAGAAGCGCAATTTACTATCGGTGAATATGTTACTCCGACCCATGCTCCTGCAACCGTTGTATTTACAGTAATTGACGGAACCGGAAAGGCTACAATTGACCAAAATGGCGTAATTAAAGGAGTTGAAGAAGGCGATGTTACTGTAAAAATTACATCTCCGGACGGAGAAGTTGAAAAAATGTTTAACCTCACTGTTGTCGCAACATCTATTAAAGGCATAAATGTTTCAAATATCCAGTTATCTCAAACTGTGATTTCTGCAGGAGGCGTAATCAGAATTATTGGTGAACCCAATATTAAAGCCATTAATATTTACAATTTGGACGGAAGATTGATTTCTACATCTTACAACAAAAACCAAATTGAAACGGCAAAATTACGAACAGGCATTTATTTAGTTAAAATACAGCCTGAAACAGGAGTTGAATCTTTACATAAAATTGTAGTTAAATGAGAACAATATTTTTATCTATAAGCGCAATATTATTCTGCTTGACATTAAATGCCCAGCAATATCCATACAATGGATTAGACAATAATATGGGTAACCTTCATCTGTTATCTAACGCCAAGACCCGCTCAATAAGCCCTGAAAATTTTACAGGTGAAAAAGGTAAAGGTGGTATGGCAGACATTAAAGATGAGCGAAACGTGTCAAATGCAACTTTTGCTGCACGTGATTTGGGACAGGGATGGAAAGTAAACCCTTTTATTCATATCGGAGTTGGCGAAACTTACACGCTTGCAGAAATTGAAGGACCAGGCGCTATTCAGCATATTTGGATGACTCCAACCGGAAATTGGCGTTTTTCAATTTTGCGAATTTATTGGGATGACGAGAAAGAACCGTCTGTTGAGTGTCCTGTTGGCGATTTCTTTGGAATGGGATGGGGAGTTTATGCGCCGTTGTCATCACTTGCTATTTGCGTAAATCCGGGTAGCGCTTTCAATTGTTATTGGACGATGCCTTTCCGCAAAAAATGCAAAATAACTATGGAAAACATTAATCCTCAAGATGCTATGATACTTTACTATCAGATTGATTATACCTTGACCACAGTTCCTGATGACGCTGCTTATTTTCACGCACAATGGCGGAGAACAAACCCAAATTCAACATCCGACTATACGATTATTGACGGAATTAAAGGAAAAGGTCATTATGTTGGCGTTTATATGGCTTGGGGCGTAAATAACAACGGATGGTGGGGCGAAGGCGAGATAAAATTCTTTATGGATGGAGACACAAAATTCCCAACTATTTGTGGTACAGGTACTGAAGATTATTTTTGCGGCTCATATAATTTTGATAGAGAGGGGCAATATAAAGAGTTTTGTACCCCTTATGCAGGATTACATCAGGTAATTCGTCCGGATGGGACATACCGTTCTCAGCAACGATTCGGATTGTATCGTTGGCATATTGCCGACCCTATTCGTTTTGAAAAGGACTTGCGAGTTACAATGCAGGATTTGGGATGGCGCGCAGGACATCGTTATCTTCCGCAACAATCAGATATTTCATCAGTTACATTTTGGTATCAAACCGAACCTCATAACAAATTCCCTAAATTGCCAAAATGGGAAGTGTTAGAGGTAAATTAACGGTATAAATAATGAAAAGTCTGATTAATATTGTCTTAGTTGCTTTACTCACAACTTCGGGAATTGCTCAGGAAGTTGGAAAATCTAATGTTTTTTTAGGACCATTAGGTCATTTGACTTATCTTCAAAGTGGAAGGGCAGGCAGAATCTCTTCTGCAGACCCATTACGTTCAAGTAACAGGGATATGCGTCAGATTTTACCCGGAACAAAATTAACTATTGCAGATATTAAAGGTACAGGTACGATACGACATATTTGGTTGACTTTTCCTGCTCCTGAACCAAGTTGGTTAGGAAAAGATGGATGCGCAAATCACAGTGAATTAGTGATTAGAATGTTTTGGGATGGCTCTGAACAACCTGCTGTGGAATCTCCTATAGGCGATTTTTTTGCCGCCGGATTTGGTAAAAGAGCGGAAGTAAACTCAATGCCCGTGATGGTAGAAGGCGGTGATGCATATAACTGTTTCTGGATAATGCCGTTCTATAAATCTGCCCGTATTGAGATTGAAAATCAATCGGAAAAACCGTCCGGCTCTTTTTACTTTCAGGTTGATTATTTTTTAGAAGAATCGCTGCCTCCCAAAACGCCATATTTTTGTGCACAGTACAGGCAGGAATTTCCAACCGTTTCCGACCGTGATTATCTGATATTAGATGCCGAAGGAGAAGGACATTATGTTGGTACCGTTCTTAGCGGTCGTGCGCGTAGCCCAATGTGGTTCGGAGAAGGCGATGAAAAATTTTATGTTGACGGCGATAAAAAGCCAACCATACAAGGCACCGGCACAGAAGATTATGCTCTGAATGCGTGGGGAATGGGTACAGGTTGTTATCCTTATTTTGGAGTTACAATTTTAGATGGAGAATGGGAGATGGTAGGATGGAAAACAACAATTTATCGTTGGCATATCGTTGACCCTATCCCTTTTAAAAAATCATTACGATTTGAAATTGAGGATACAGGGTGGATATCCGAAGACGAATTAGCCGAAGGAACTCACCCAGGACATGTTGAAAGAAACGATGATTTTTCTACAGTCGCTTTTTGGTATCAGGTTGGACAACCAAAACGTTTTACGGTTCTACCATCTGCCAAAGAAAGAAAATTGCCTGATATTGATTTGATTATAGAAGGTAAAGAGTTGCTGAAATTAAGTAAACCATCTGTAGCAAGCACTTTGACGATTCAAAAAGGTTATTATTGGACCGGCGATGGACAGGTCTTTATTAATAATGAAGAAACAAATGATGGTAAAGGTTATTGGGCTGAATTTCAATTCAATATAAATAAAGAAGAATACAGGCAATTGACTCTTCGCATGACTAAGTCGTATGATTTCGGAATATACAGGATTTGGTTGGATGGAGAAGTAGTCCGCGATTTTTATGATTTTTACAATGATGAAGTAGAAATTGTCGAACTGAACCTTGGAAGTTCAACATTATCAAAAGGTTTACACAATATCCGTTTTGAGTGTTTGGGCAAAAGAGGAGAATCACAAGGTTCAAAATTAGGTTTCGATTCTGTTCGTTTAAGAGAACGATGGGACAAGAAAAGAACAGCGCCCAAAGATAATTTGTATTAATGTATAATTTAAATATAAAATGAAAAAGTATAAGTATTTATTAATCACTGTTTTATTAGTTTTTTTCACATCTTCATGTTGCAAAACTTCCAAACTCCGCGAATTTAACGCAAAATATGAAGGCGAATACTTAAACCGTATAGCTTTTCCGATTGGAGGTTTAGGAACAGGAATGTTTTGTATTGAAGGAAGCGGCGCTATTTCGCACATGTCTGTCAGACATTACCCTGATTTGTTTCATGAACCGACAATGTTTGCTGCAATTCACGTGAAAGGAATTGAAAACGGGACTAAAATATTAGAGGGACCACTACCCGACTGGAAAAAATTCGGAACGTCAAACTCCGGCAATGGCGGCGGTGGAACTTTGGGATTGCCCCGATTTACCGAAAATAACTTTACAACCCGTTTCCCTTTTGCAAAATTGGAATTGAAGGACAATGACATCCCTCTTAAAGTTACTTTAACAGCGTGGAACCCGTTTATTCCTTCGGATGAAGATAATTCGAGTTTGCCAGTTGGAGGTTTGGAATATAAATTTACAAATCAAGGTAAGAATGAGATTGAAGCCATATTTTCTTATAATACAAGGAATTTCATGTATATTCACCGAAGCGGGGATTCGTACATTAAATCTATTGATAACGGATTTGTTTTATGTCAGGAAGGAATTGAAACTTTTGTTGAACATCAGGGAGAATTTGCGATTTTCACCGATAATCCTGAAACAACGGTAAATCATTGTTGGTTCAGAGGCGCCTGGTTTGACCCGTTGACGATTTGCTGGAATGACTTGTCAAACGGCGTGATGCAAACTAATCCTGAAAAAGAACCCGGAGCGCCCGGAGCGTCTCTTTATGTACCGGTTAAGTTAAAAGCGGGAGAGTCAAAAACTGTAAAACTGTATATGGCTTGGTACGTGCCTTATTCACATTTAAGAATTGGCGGCGAGCCGGAATCAGATGATGATATTCCAACTCCACCCTGCACAAGCGACTGTACTAAAAGTGATTGCAGCAGTAAAAGTGATTGCTGCAACGACAAAAGCGATTGTTGCCCCAAAAACGATGGTAATTACAGACCCTGGTATGCGAAAAAATTTAAAAGCATAAACGAAGTAACATCTTATTGGTTAAAATATTATGACGATTTAAAAGCAAAATCACAATCATTTGCAGACGCTTTTTATAAAAGTACCCTTCCAAATGAAGTGATTGAAGCAGTTGCAGCAAATCTGACAATATTAAAGTCGCCCACCGTTTTACGTCAATATGATGGCAGGTTGTGGACATGGGAAGGATGTAGCGATAAATGGGGTTGTTGTCACGGCTCTTGCACTCACGTTTGGAACTACGCACAGGCAATTCCACATTTGTTCCCCGCTTTGGAAAGGACATTACGGGAAACCGAATATTTTGTGAGTCAAAATAAGGAAGGACATCAGGCGTTTCGCACCAATTTGCCGATTCGTCCCGTGATTCATGACTTTCATTCCGCTGCGGACGGGCAGTTGGGGGGAATTATGAAAACTTATCGCGAATGGAGAATTTCAGGCAATTCAAAGTGGCTGAAAACCATTTATCCTTACTTAAAATCAAGTATGGACTACTGTATAGAAGTTTGGGATCCGGAAAAGATTGGCGCATTGGAAGAACCTCATCACAATACTTATGACATTGAATTTTGGGGACCTAATGGGATGATTAACAGTTTTTATTCAGGCGCGTTGCAGGCTTTAGTTTTGATGGGTAAAGAGTTAGGCGAAGATATTACTGATTATGAGATACTTTTAACAAAAAGTAAAGTTTATATGGAAACAAAACTTTATGATGGCGAGTATTTTATTCAGGATATAAGATGGAAAGATTTGAAAGCGCCCGATCCTACTAAACTTCAGACATTTCATACTCATTATTCCGCCGAAGCATTAAAACTTTTAGAGGAAGAAGGTCCTAAATATCAATACGGTACAGGTTGCTTATCAGATGGAGTGTTAGGTTCGTGGATGTCGTTAGTATGTGGAATGGACGAAATTATTGATTTAAAAATGATTACAAGTCATTTAAAATCAGTGCATAAATACAACTTGAAAAAAGATTTAAGAAATCATGCCAATCCGCAAAGACCCACTTTTGCATTGGGAGATGACGGCGGATTATTACTCTGTTCCTGGCCCAAAGGCGGCAAACTGCAACTCCCGTTTGTTTACAGCGATGAAGTATGGACAGGAATTGAATATCAGGTTGCCTCTCATTTGATGTTCAGGGGAGAGGTTGAAAAGGGCTTGGATATTGTTCGCACATGCCGGTTGAGATACGATGGGCGTGTCCGTAATCCGTTTAACGAGTATGAATGTGGCAGTTGGTATGCCCGCGCAATGGCAAGTTACGCATTATTGGAAGGATTGACAGGCATTAGATATGACGCAGTTGATAAAACCCTGTATATCAATTCACAAGTTGGCAATGATTTTGTTTCATTTTTATCTACAGAAACAGGATTTGGAAATGTCGGATTGAAAAAGGGGAAACCATTTGTGGATGTGAAATATGGGAAGATTGATGTGGAAAAGTGTGTGGTTTCAGGGGTTGAAATGGATTTTATAAATTTAAAAAAATAACAAAATGAGAAAAAATTTAATAGTTTTTTCTGTAATACTCCTATTTTGTGGAGTAATTACAGCACAAAATCAGAATCAGGAATTTCTGAATGCTCAATTTCTGATTTTAGACGAAGTTCAACAGCTAATGCAGGCGGAACGTGATAGTATGACAATCATCTTCTATGAAGAATTTTCTATTTCGGGTATTCAAGATATTGCCTTTAATAAAGCAATGCTTAAAACGCTTACAAATTTTGAATACTTCGAACATTATTACAGTGATGTGGTTGCAAATAAAAAGCAGTTTTTGTACGATTACGATTTGGTTTTTTACAGTCAAAAAATGGGGCTTGATGATGTTTCATTGGGAATAATTAAACCTCAATTATCTAAACGTGCAAAGGAGTTAGCCATTTGTGAAGCGTGTCTTATTGCATATCCTGAACTTATTGAGGACTGTAAAGAGGAGGTTATTGAAGATTACTTCGACGAAATATCTGCTGTTTATATTGAGAATGTATTAAAAGAAGCAAGCAATGATATTCGTTTAGTATTACAAAACAGAGATTGGTTGAATCTTAGTGGGTCACAGATTGACTCTATTGTTGTCGCGGCACAGATTATCAAAAAACTAACTGCCGAAAACATTATTTCTCAAAAAGAAAATAATTGTTGGATATTGGAAAGAGAATTTATCTTACAAAACTTAAATGAACATCAGAAAAGTGATTTTGCATTTATGCGTCACGCTTATTATGCTTTAAACTATTCAAATAATTTATGGGCCGAGGGAAAAGTGTATCGAATGGATTTTGAATATGATTCTGTTCAGGTTTTAGAGGATTTGTTTGGTTATCAGGTAAAATGGGCATCTTTACAGTATATTTACTACGATGAAAAAGAAAAAATGAAGGTAATGGAAGATTCTTTGTATAAAGATTCGTATCCTGAGTTTTTAACGAAACTTGCGACAGAACGAAGAAAACGTAATAACGAAGAGGAAGACGATAAAAGAAATTTAACATTTTAAAAATCAATTTATTATGAAATATTTAAAAATTTTTTTTATATTATTATTGGCATCTTTTGGTGTGGTGTTTGCACAAGGTACAGATTCTCAAGATTCAATAATGATAGAGAAATTGCGATTTGCCAATGAACTGATTATGGAAAATGAATACGAGGACGCTTTTCAACTTTATCTGGAATGTTCCTCTGAAGGAAATGCCTTAGCAATGAATGCAATAGGTATTCTAAAGCAGCGTGGATGGGGAACTGAGTTAGATGAAACCGGCTCGATACAGTGGTTTGAGCAGGCTGCTCTTGCAGGTTATGCAAAGGCATATTACAACCTTTTTCTCATTTACGCAAAAGCGTTAGGAGTTGAGCAGAATTTTGAAAATGCAATTAATTATCTTGATTCTCTGCGAAATACAGAGCATTTTCCTATAGCGCTTATGTTACTCGGTTATTACCATTACAAGGGTTTTGGAGTAGAGCAAAATTACGAAACTGCTGTGGATTTTTTCTTACAATCTGCAGAGTTTTACAATCCTGACGCATTTTATTTTCTTGGATTATGCTACCGCAACGGCTATGGAGTAATTGCAAACGAATCAGAAGCGCAGTATTATTTAATCCGTGCCGCTAATCTTGGACATTACTTCTCGATTGAGGAGTTGGACGAAGAGTCCACAGAAATAATAATTGAGCCGAAACATATTGAGATGAATGGAGAAAACCAAAACGGTAACACAGAAAATTTGAAAATCCCAAGTGTTTATAAATATGTTGAAAAGCAAAGTCTTAATCTAAATGAAGATATTTTAGGCGAATATGTCGGAGTTATTGTAATGTACGATTATAGCGGAAAAAGCATAATCAGAAAATCAAATTTGAAAATTTTGTTTGAAGAGACACAAGATGACAAAATTATTGGAAAATGGGTGGAAAATGACACACTTTTTACTGATTTTGAGGCTGTTTTAGAAGAAAATTCTTTGAAGTTTATAGATACTGAATACATTCACACAGATCGTTATTCAAGACATTATGCAAAAAAATGGAAGTTTAACAATGCAATTTTGGAAAAGACTGAAACAGACAGCATTTCCTATCTTACAGGCAATATTAGACAATATGATGTAAAACAGAAAGAACCGGGTAAACCACTATATGTTTCTCTGCAAAAGAATAAGTTTTCACAAAGTACCATACAAACAGAGGAGTTTTTTATCACATATCCAAACCCTTTTGATGGAGAAATAAATATTCTCTTTTATTTGGAAAACGAACAAAATGTAAAGTTTTCTGTTTATGGAATAAATGGAAAGCTGTATGATAGCCAAAATCTTGGTCTTTTAAAGGCAGGAACGCATAATTACCTTCTTGCTCTTGCTGCTCCGAAAGGACAATATATGCTTGTGTTACAAACAGACAAAAAAAAGAAATCTAATTTAATAACAAAAAAATAATACTATTATGAAAAAGTTTTTGAAAATATCAACTATATTTGTCTTTTTGTTTTTTAATATTCAAATTTTTGGACAAATATACTTACCGGGTTTTAATAACAGTTTTGAGATGTATATGTTATCTGATTTGATGCACCCGATTGGATGGGATGAAGTTTGGGGAGAGTTTCCTTGCTGTTGTAATTGCGGCTCTTCAAACCCGCCAACTATCCCTAAATATTTATCCATACTTACTTATAATATTCACGGATTTGATGGAATACTATATCAATATCAGCACGCAACTGTTATAAAAGGAAGTAATGTAGAAGTAGCTTCCGTGCAAGAAATATGGACACGACCATTATTTTTAAATCTAAAGGCTGAAACACAAATGAAAGGAAGGATGGTTACGACCAGAGAGGGTGGAGTATTAGGAACAGGACTCTATGGCCATGGAATATTGTGGCGTAATACTATAGTGGGAAATCCTACTATTACAAAAGTAAAAATTCATCGCAGTTCAGAATCTGACGATGGTGATCCTAAACGAGCTTATATAATTGCAGAGTTTAATGATTTTTGTGTGATAGCAACTCATTACAGTACTTATGCGCCTGACAGGGTTGTTATGACAAATTCAATTTTAAATCATAGCAAAGTACAAATGTGCTTTAATAAAGGTAAACCTGTTTATATTGCTGGGGATTTGAATGAAACGTTTAATTGTCCGCAAGGAACTAATTACCATAATGATCCTAATTATTCAATAAAACCATTAAAAAATTCCGGTTTTGAAGTTCTAAATGATTATAATAACCCGAATGTTTGTATGAGAGACTTGATACTTGAGAAAAACACAAATTTTTATAAGGAAATTATTGAACGAGGAGTTCCAAACTGCGCAGACCCTACAATATCAGACCATTTGCCATACCGTGTTAAAGTAATATATAAAAAAGTACATAATAATTATTAATTATGAAATCAAAATTTTTAGCAAAATTTATATTTTTATTTATTTTAGTTTTCACAAACTGTGTAAAAGATAAAGTAAGATACTATGAACTTACAGAAGCAGAAAAGCAGTTAATACCTTATAAGTTAGGACAAGTTGTAAGTTTTTCTAATTCAGAAGGTGAAATCTTTGATGCAGTAGTAAAAAAAGATTCAACATATTGGTGGGTAGATGTTTACACAGGATTCACGGATTTGTATATACATGATAATTTAAGAATAGTAAATTTACAATCAGATTCTGTTTTCTTTAACATGAATTTATGTATTTCTTCCTATGGTAAGTCGATTAATATAGAGATTAGTGATTTTAATTTGTGGTTTTTCCTGCATTTTAATATAAATGGAAAGTTTTATGACGATTGCAATGATTATTTCAATCAATATATTTATGATAATCTAGAAATTAAAACTAAAATTTATTACGATGTAGTTGAGTATATACTTTTATATGCAAATTTTTATGATATTAAAGTAAGAGAAAGACTTCCAATACGTCTTTTATATAATAAAACTGAAGGCATATTACAATTGGAAGATAAGGATAAAGTACTATTTACAATAACTAACAATAGATAACAATATAAAGCAATAACCTAATTATGAGAATGAAAATTATTTTATTAACCCTATTATCAGCATTAATGCTACTTGGATGTAGCAATTTTAAAAATAAAAGCATGAACAAATACCAAAAAGGCACTTATGGTTATGACCTTATGTTTTTGAAGGAAAAAGATAAGGATTTGATTGTGCTTAAAGATGATAACGGAAAGGCGGAAGT
>Ga0123354_10010805_pt1 | contig 14090 bp, 11 predicted proteins | sample TergutLab28metaG_2_FD_97872 | JGI IMG/M metagenome (GOLD analysis project Ga0123354, IMG submission 97872) | Labiotermes labralis P4 segment gut microbial communities from Petit-Saut dam, French Guiana - Lab288 P4 | ecosystem: Host-associated > Arthropoda: Insects > Digestive system > Gut ... | reverse complement strand
TACACACTTATTGATTACCAAATACATATTAAAACTGGCAGGAATATGTGGTTTCTGTAATGTTAATATCTGTACTTAACATCAAACTAACTTTTGAGTGACACAAAGCCATTAAATTGAACTACAAAAACACTCGCACTCATGTCATAGTTGTCCTTAGGGTTACAAGCACTATACATGAGAAAGCCCAGCGGTGACGTAACGTGGCTGACTGCACAAAGCGTCACGCAGGCACAGTGAACACTCCATTCACTCTCAAGGACGCTAGCATTGTCATGTGACATATCAGCTGTGCAGGTTGCAGTATTTGGAACCGCAAGAGGCCCCCACTTTTCTCTGGCCATTATCTCCGTAACCGTTCAACTTTGGATATAAGTGTTTTGGGTTATATCGATATATGTGTCTATATGTATGTGTGTGTATATATGTATGTATGTGTGTGTGTTTTTTTGTATGTATGCATGTATGTATGTATGCATCCATGTATGTATCCCGCTTTCATATTAACACTGAGAGCCCAGTCTTTGCACTATTGTTGGTAGCATTTGTTAATGTCTTCTGTATGTAACTGTGCTAGTGTAGCCTGCAGTAAACTTGAATTGTGCTGGTGTCATGAAATTTTCTTCTTTTCAGTGCCACTTTCAGGTTTCTTTGGGGGGACTTGCAGGATGTTAGAATTAGGGAATATGAAAAGTTCAGGATAAATTCTTTGTGTATACATGGGCTGTCTGGAAAGTTCTGAATGTTCAAAATAGCCCGCCATTGCGTCAACCTAGCGGGACACAGCAAGTACTACTCTCTAGTAATGAGTTTGACAAACTGTGTCATGAAAACCACATTGCCCTATCTTGCTTAGTCATTGTGCTGTGCTTCTTTATGTGATCACGTGTTTGGCCCATCTGGCGATTCTCTTGAGACGAGAAAATGAGTGTTTTTCACGAGCAACGAATTTGTGTGAAATCCTGTGTGAAAATTGGAAATTCTGTTACTGAGACATTTGAAATGTTGAAAATAGCATTCAGGGAAGAAGCCATGTGCAGGACTCAAATGTACGAGTGGTGGAAACGTTTCAAAGAGGGCCGCACTTCAGTTCATGTTGATCCACGTTTGGGACAGCCATCAACGTCGAAAACTGAAGATAATGTTGCAAAAGTTTGTGAAGTCATCCGTTCAAATCGTTGTTTGACAGTTCGGGAGGTAGCTGAAGAAGTGAGTATCTCAAAAACAGTGTGCCATGAAATTCTTACCAAAAATTTGGGCATGCATCGCATTGCAGCCAAATTTGTACCACGCCTGTTGATGGATGATCAAAAACTGAATCAAGTTGACATGAGTCAAGAGCTTCTGGACCGAGCTAATGATGATGATAACTTTTTGAAAAACATTATTACGGGAGATGAGACATGGGTGTATGGGTATGATGTCGAAACGAAAGTCCATTCATCACAGTGGGTGTCAAAAACGTCACCGCGACCAAAAAAATCACACCAAGTGCATTCACACGTCAAGGTGATGCTGACGGTATTTTTTGATTCTGAGGGTGTTGTTCACTTTGAGTTTCTACCACAAGGCCAGACAGTCAATAAGGAGTATTATCTGGAAGTTATGCAACGTCTTCTTGAGGCAGTCAGGAAAAAAAACCTGATGCGTGGCGGCAGAATCGATGGATGCTCCAACATGACAACGCGCCCTCACATTCATCGTTCCTTGTCCGTCACTTCTTGGCCAAACACGCGACGACTGTCCTTCCACAGCCTCTGTACTCTCCAGATCTCGCACCAGCTGACTTCTTTCGGTTTCTAAAGCTCAAATCAATGCTGAAAGGCCGCTGTTTTGAGTCTATTGAGGTGATCAAGACAAATTCGCTAGCGCATTTGCGCAGCATTCCTAAAACAGCTTTCCAGGAATGCTTCAGAACATTGAAGAAATGCTGGCAGCGGTGCATACAGAGTAGAGGGGAGTACTTTGAAGGCGACAAGGCTGAATAGCTTCAAGGTAAGACTGAAAAATTTTTACGCGATATATTCGGGAATTTTCTGGACGGACCTCCTATGTTTGTTCACAGTTTCTCCGTGCAAAATGAATTCATGATGAACAGTTCCATTCATGTGACAGAATATGATCAGTATACACTCTGCACTGGAACACACTGTGTGGCAGTCTTCTGGCATGGAGAGAGCGGACTATGCTGCTGAGAAGACTTGTTCTGTTTCTTGAACATCTTGAGGGTATCTTCAGCAGTTGTGCCAAATTGGAAGTGGAACTTGATGCACGTGTGAACTGGTGTGTGCACGCTTATACACATGCACGTGTGCGCACATGCATGCACACACACACACACACAAAACACACCTTCACACTTCAAAGGCATAACTTTGTAGTGACATACACTGGGACTTTGATATTAACAGCAAGTGACAATGCAGATTCTAATCTCCCTCCATATAGCAAATGCATTCAGTACTGTTTGCTGTTGTGTCTTCTTGTGGTCACTCCAGAAACATCTGGATCATGCCTTATATTGCCTTATAACAGTGTTGTGAACTATTGTCATGGAGGTCTGTAATTTGCATAGCAAAACACTTTCAAATGTTATAGACATGTAATTGTGTGATTATTGTTGTAGTGTTTTTTTTTTTTAATTTTACATTCACTGAGAGGTACTGCTAATTTTTGGGTTGTTCACAAGAAAAAGTTGGCAAGATTTCACCTACTGGCTTTGCCATATGTTTATCACCATTTGTATGTATTAAACTTCTCTGGAACTGCTAAGCAGATTTTCATGAACTTTTGTAATTGTTCCTGTATTCCATTTGTGGTTAAAATCTGGCAACAGAACATGAGGACGTTCCTTTGTTGCTTTGCACATCTCAGGCTTCACTTGTTAAATATATATCAGAGTGAAAATGATTTTGAACCTAAGTTGTTAACAAAAATGAAACATATATTTTGTCTAGTAAATGGTTCTGTAAGTATGACTGTGTCGGCTGCGTTACTAGCATTTATAATAGAGCAGTCAGAAGTTCTTATTCTTCTTCCTCAACACTGGAGCCCTCAAAGTCGGACTTTTGCTCCCCTCACAACAGATACCCTTTCTGTTCTGTTCAAAGCTCTTGTTTTCAATTTTTCCACTCCCACATTCAAGTCAAATTCAACATCATCCATCCACCTTTATCTAGGTCTTCCTCTTTTTCTCCTTCCTCCTGTTTTGTCTTCCATTAACTTATTTACTGTCCTATCACCAACCTTTCTTACAACATTCCCAAGCCATTCAAATGTTCATACTTTAATTACAGTTACAATATCTGGAGATTTAAGTTCTTTTTTATAGATTTCTTGATTCATTTTTATTCTTCAGTAACCATTTTCATATGTTGGCCTGTGTGTTTTTCTCAATATTTTTCAATCCCATTTCATTATGACTTACTGTTGTATTCGTGAGGGTTCACAGTTTGGCACCATAGGTCAATGGCCCTAGTGTATGGTTACATTTATTACTACTTATAATTCTCACTTTTATCTTAGTGTCAATCATATTGTGTTCCTTACCAAGAAACCCAGATATTTAAACAGTCAGAAGTTTACTGTCACAAATTCAACATCTAGAGGCAGTGCACATTTCCTATCTTGTTGAGTAATGTGATTGTTTTAATTTGCAGATACCTGAGGCAGAGGCGTCTATCCAGGACATAGCAGTGGACCCAGAAGGATCCTACATGGCAGCAGTGAGCAATCGTGGGCACTGTTATATCTGGAGCCTCACGGGTGGAGTGGGAGAGGAACCCATCAAACTGAATCCCAAACTTAAAATTGTGGCCCACAAGCGCTATGCTCTCAAGTGCAAGTTTAGCCCAGACTCCACGTAAGTACAGAACTCCATGCGTGAATTAATTTAGATATATTTATTTCTGTAAAGAAAGTTTCTTTTTTGAGTTAGGACTTAAAATAGACCTGTTTTGGCCTCATTTAATAGTCTCTTCGAAGGTCTTCCAAGTCATCTTCATCCATTTTGTTTAAAATTCACCATTATTTTTGGCATCCTGTTGGTGTTTGTTCTTGTTACATGTACCCAGTTTGATTTATATCTTCTTAGTTTCTTGTTAACTGGTTCTACTTTCAACTGTTCCAAAATTTCTTGTTCCCTTCGTGGTTGAGAAGTGTGTATCCTGCTGCTTTGAAAAGTTTCATCTCAATTGACGTCAATTTTTTTTATCCTTTTGTCTGGGGGTTCAAATTTTTCTTCTGTGTAGAAGAATGAGGAGAGCCAGTGCATTGTATATTTTTGGAGATTTCTGGACCCAGGTTGGTTTTAAAATGTAAAAATGAGTTTGTTATTGTCATGTCTTTTGCAGTATGTACATAACTGCAATAATACAGTGAGCCTTTGTTCAGTCCTTTCACTTGCAGTTAGATGAATGTCTTTGATTTTATAATCTACATTTAGGTAATTCGAGTTTTAATACAGTAATAAGGGGATGCAGTTCAGATCATCTTGCTGGATTTTTGCACACATGGTCATAGGTTCAAAATGTGGTAAAGTTACTTGTTGAAGTTTACTGTTATTATTAGTATCTTTCATTTTATTTTGGGAAGAACAGCACTAAACATTCATATTGTATGAATATCTCATTTGCTGTGCATGGACTGAATGAACTGCAGTCACCAGGGTTTTTATTGTCACCTTATAAATGGTGTATCACACAGAATTGACAGGGGTGTTTGTGATCTTACCGCTGTACCACATTTCAGAGTGGTAGCTCCAGTGGTTATCTGCTTGAAAACAAAAAACTAAATACAGATATTAATGCATCCTTCAGTTTTTGTGGTTTAAATTTTGTGAAAAGCCTTACCTCAATGGAAGTTGCTTATTTTTGGAACATAAGTTAACTGTACAACACTTCAGGAACCTACTTTAAGTAACGCTGATGTCACTCCCACCTGACTTATTCGTGCATCCACAGCGTTCTCATTTACTGATTGTAGTAAGTTATGAAGTACAAGTGTGGATTGGCCATCGGTGGCTTAACATTTATACCAAATTTATTCAGAGTTCGTCTGTCTGTTCTCCAAATGAAATGTTTACATAAGGTGACGGACATGATTCGCTCTGTATGTGTTTATGTTGTGCCCATCATGCAAAGAATACATGTTAATGAGTTGAAAACAATGAGCAAGGTGGTGTGTATGGTCTGATTTCATGTACTGTTCTGAGATTTGTCTGGATAGATGGGGGAAAAGCACAAGAACTGTCAGTTTGTCAGTCAGCATTGTATGTTGTGACCAAGATATGAAGCTGGGAGCTCCTGAACACAAAGCCGAATGTGACTTTTAATGTTTTCTGTATTCCATGCAGTAGATTGATCATGCAGTATTTAATCCAGCAGTCGCACATTTAACAATAAACAATCATTTGTCACTTTATGATGTGCCTCCGGCATGTTTTGGCCTTGACATGGCCATCATCGGGGAGGTCTTGAACGTGTTTAACAGAATCTGCCATTATTGTGTTCCTTTGTTTGAGACCTCCCTGAGGATGGCCATGTAAAGGTAAAAAGTGTAGGGGACACATTGTGAAGTGGCAGAATGGTTGTTTATTGTGTAATTGTTGGATTAAATACTGTGCAGAAAGTGATGTTCAGTGACATCTCATTTTCAGTTTGCTGGTAACCACATCTGCTGATCAGACGGCACGCATATGGAAGACATCAGATTTCACATTGCTGCAGGAATTGAGGCATGAGGCCCAACGCTGGGTGTGGGATGCAGCCTTTAGTGCAGACTCACAGTACATCCTTACAGGTAGTCTTGCCAGTTACATAATTCTTGTTATTTTGACCAATATTCCATTTTTGTTTTACTTTGATCATATGTATAAAAATCATTCCATTTATAACTGGTTTACAAATAACGGCACTTTGAGGATTGATACATCTAATTTAATTATGTATTGTTTATATGGGCAATCTTTTGGGATCAGAAGAAATTAATGTTACTTGTGGGAAAGTAGCACATACAGTGACGATGGGTGGAGGTTTCACTGTACTTATTGTTTAGAATAATAGTGTTAATGACCTGTGTTTCTATAATTGTATGCATGCACCCTGCTGGAGCTGTGGACAGATTATGATAGAATTTGGAGCTTTTCAAAGATATATAATTATGGTACCATATGAACAAAACATTTATATTTCTATATACTTTTAGGGATGTTTTACAAAATGTCTATATTTTTGTGTCATTTCTTGGTTACTTTTTCTGTTTTTACCTGAAAATTGTGGCAATATGTGTCTTGTTACATTTGTTGACATACAGCATCATCAGATGGAGTAGCCCGTCTGTGGAACGTGGAAACTGGGGCTGTGGAGAGGGAGTACAACGGTCATCAGAAGGCTGTGACTTCTCTAGCTTTCAGGGATGAGATAATTAGAGATTGAAGTTGTGTGTGTGGGCGTGTGTTACATGGTATGAACTTCAGGACCCAGTACACTTTTGTAATGTATGGGGATGAATCAGAAGGTATTGTTTTAAAACAGTACATTATTGTTTGAATCTATGCAGTAGCCTTATTTTTTCCACATAATCACCCTTATTTTTCAATCCCTTGGTCCACCCAGCCACAAGTTTCTGTATGTACAATAACCAGTATAGCCAGCCTAACAAAGTTTTAAAAAAATTCCTCTGGTTACTCGTGGACATATATGCTGTTTGTTAGGTGAAGTGAATGGTGGCACCCAGTATGCTTTTATAATTCATACCCTCTAAACATAGAATACAAGTCCATATCCAAAAGTTTCTATCTTAATAATGATATATATGCTTTCCTTTTTTATTGGTTATTGTTGTCCCATTCAGGTTTATGCAGTGGATCCAGTGGTTCTGCCACTGCTGGATGAACCATTTGAATGTAGGGAGGGTGGTAGGCAATTGATCCTGAATTTTGTTGACATCGTGGCAACACTGTCTTGAGAACTGTGCTGTTCTGGTTTATTACACAGCAAGTAGTTGTAATTTTATACTGACATTTCGAGACAACATTATCAGTCCCATCCTCAAGGTTCAAGGATCCAAAAGAAAACCTGTTGCTGCGATACAGAGTTTATACAGGGAAGAGTGTGGGCAGTGAAAATTCTCAGCAGTGTGATTTCGGCCAATAGCGATGATGCAATTGGTTGGGAGAGAAGGGAGCATGATAGTCTGTACAGCTTGGAGTGGGACGTTTTGTGATAGAAGAAATTTTGACAGGTGTGGTAGCAGGACATAGGAGAGCACTCACATGAGCAAAGCGGGAAGAAGGAAAGGGAAAAAAGTGCACAACACTGTACTTGTAGCTGTGATTTCAGTCTTGGAAAGCAGCAGTAATCACAAGGGACCACATGAGGCCATAGCTGTGATTTTAGTTGCTGAAAATTGCTGCACCAGCCAGGACACAATCTCTATGGCAGTCACCCCATATTCAAGTCCTCCCTTAAAATTTGGTGACAGGTTCCATATAAGAGACTGAAGCTGATGGTGATCTGTGAATAATACTTTGTTAGTCTTTGTTGATGATTTTGTGAGCTTTCTGGACATTTTCATTTGTGCAACCGATGGAGGGATGACCATAACACAGTCATTCTTCAACCAGAGTTTCTTGATGTTTGAATAAAGAAGACTACTCAGAAGTCTGAGTTCTCCCACTGGCACTGTCACCCAAAGCTTTTTTTGAGCATTTCATGCATTTTCGATGCATTTTTCCTGAGTCTGAAACAACATTTAATACAAATGTTTGCTCCTTCATATTGCTGGTGAGAGAATCGCGTATAACACTAACATGGACTACAGTAAACACCCACTGAGGAACATGCAGAGGGTTATGGCTATATGGCTACAGAACTCACTAGACTGATTCAGAAGATATAAAGATTCCATGACACGTAGCTACAGAAAGCATTAATACTTGCAGTTTTTGGTCCTAGCATTGAGTTTGTAATGTTCTGTATGTACATCCATATTAACCCTTGAAAGCGCAGTGCTGGGTGTCTACCAACTGCCGTATCATTGAAGAACTCAGCAGGAAGCACTGTGTATTTTTGTATTCCTTGTGGTTCTTATAATTAACATCAATTATTGTACGAAACAACACTGACCAATGTAAAGAGCCAGCATTGATTTGCTGCGGATGGAATGTTTCTTTGAAATGTCACAAATTGGTAACCCTGCTACTCAGTGTAACAACCCAGGAGATCTTAATAGAGTTGCAGTGTGATCACCGTTAGTAGGAGCTGAATTTTTGTGTATTATATACATAAACTTCAGACATCAAATGGTTACATAAATTGACTCAGTTTATTGATAGGACCCTGAAACTTGTTGAAACAGTTACACAGTAAGATGAACATTATGAGTTATGGTTTACATTAAAGCTGCAATAATTTAGTTTTAGCTTTCTTGTTTGTGCCTTCTGAGGAAATGATCATGATGCCGCTACTTGATGGGAGAGTTTCCAGTATGAGGAAATTATTTGTTGAATGCCATGTATCTGTCCATTGGATTGTGATTTGCTGAGTAAATTGACTCAAGCAGATGTAGTTGTGGCCTGTATTCAGGATGTATCCCACTTGGTACCTTAGGGTGGAACACTGTCTGTCGTCAATGATGATGTTTTTGTCATATTCCTCAATCCCTCCAGACAGATGCAGGGTTAGTAGGCCTATGTCAAATGGGGCCATGGCTGCTGCTTTCACATACTTTCTGATTCATTCACCATTCATACCAGTCTGAGTTACCAACAGCTTTGTTGAGTAAATCATAAGTAAATAAATGATATCCACAAATGATGATGAGTTAACGAAAGTTTTTGTTATTCTTTTGTTAGATATCCTAATCAAGTGTTGTGTGAATGTAATTTAGCACAACACCATGAAAATGTTTGGAAAATAGGAGGTACAACTTCATGTAACTTCAGTGACATATTGCTCATTGGCAGCAACAGTGTCACAACTCAAAATGTGTGATTTTTCAGGAGAGACTTTTAAAGGTTTTGAAGTGCTATAATTTTCAATGAGTGCAACGATGACACAACTGCTGTCCAGTGGCGAGTTTTGCAAACTGCATTTTGACACTACCTGTTAAAAGTGCATCTGCAAACGTTTGTTTCTTTACCAGTAACTCAAAAATGCCAAATTTTAAGTTGTGACACTTGTCGGAAATGAGTGATACGGTGATGACCGGTCAAGTTCATGTCACAACCGATTTACCCCAAGGAAATATTCCTAATACCCATGGGATATGAAGTTGGGTGGGCACCATAACTAGTCTGGATGTGTTGGCAATGAGATAAATCTAATAGCCAGCCAGAATTTGAATCTTGCTCATAACTTGTTTCCATGTTGACTGATCGTCCTTGCCTTGGGGTAGAGATCTTGCGTTTCAAGATTAATTCCAAATATTTATCATCTTCCACTGTTACCATTACAAATGAAGTTAAAGGGAATGTAATTTGCACCCTGGCATTTATTATTGATAGCTTATAAAAACTGAAACTTAACAACACAGAATGATGACAACGAGCAGCTACATTACAAATCTACTGAGTTTTCTTTTCAGAATGAAAGACATCATCAATGTAACACTGGACCAGTTTCATTTTGTGGCCTGTTATTATTACCACTTCTAAGGCCATCATCACATATTTTATGTGACTTCACTTACTTACAGCTTCGCCATAAACTTATATTACAAAATATATAAAAAGGTCCAATATTGATACAAAAAATAACACTGTGTCACAAGCATATATTACAAACATGTCTCTCTACAGACACAGAAACACATAAAACACATTCATTTCTTACAAACATGAGAACAGTATGTATCATTACTTTATCACAACATTTACTTTCAGTATTTCTGTGGTATCTGTGCACCTTGGACATTGATAGGCTATGCTCTTGGTGCTGAATTAAGTGTCTTTGCAGTCCTTTATAAGAGCAATCTTGCAAATTCTGAAATAGAACAATTGACTTAGTGTATTGAGCATTCACTTTTTTTCTGCAGGATTGAAATGAAATTACACATGTTAAGATCACGATTTATGAATTGATTAACCCCGTGTCATTCACATCACTAACACTTTACTCCCCTGCTCCCCTGAGTAGTTTTTCAGCATATTAATTGTAGCTATGCAGTGAGACCATATCCTTTGGTACGTCGGTCTATTGTACTAGGCATAGATGACAGATGAGTATATTCAATTGGTGGGTTGATAATTGGAAAGGTGAAAACAGTAGCTGTCACAGAAAAATCTGCCACTCTGTCACTTTATTGGTAACAGATCCCACATGAATGACACTGGGGTTGAACCCAGACTTCTCTTTTAACACATTAAAAGAACTGGCTTATGGTGTTTCATATTTTCTTTTTATAATTATGTATCTGCATAGTGTTTATCATAAGTTACTAGTGTATGAGTCTGTACATATATGTAAACATTAACTGTATATAAGGTACAAACAGGTCTGATTTAACTGTATATAAGGTACAAACAGGTATGATTTATTGGCCTCCTTTCTTTTGAATTGCTATGCTTCCCCCTCAAGTTTAGATCGCTGTATGCCCCTCTGGCTCTACTGCCATTTTGTTGACATAATGTCAACAAAATGGCAGGACTCACTGACTGGAACCATGCGATCCAGAGATGGGTAGAATGTTAGGCTGGGAGGTGGGAAGCCTTGAGTGCTGTCACCTCTAACATCATTGGGACTTCTTCCACAGTCTGCAAAATGTTTTATGAATACTGTCTGAGGTATACTTGATATGCTTGTTGTTTCATTGATTGGCCTGCAGCTTTGCTCTGGTGACTGGTTGTCATTACAGTGACATACTTTTATTTCATGAATTTGTTATTAGAGGTGACTCAATCTAGTCACACCAAATATGTTAAGGTAGACTGGTAATCTCCTAGTCTCAGGGTCAGTCTGAACCATCAGCACTGACATCAAAGCAGAAAAGTAATAGCAGGTTGTGGGCCGGGTAGTTCAGTCAGTATATTGACTGACTACGGGCTGGACAGTCGGGGATCAAATCCCAGTGGGGACAAGATTTTCCGCCCGTCCAGACCGGCCCTGGGGCCCACCCAGCCTCCTGTACAATGGGTACTGGGTCTTTCCCGGGGGTAAAGTGTGGCCGGGGCATGCTGCTGACCACTCACCCCCTTCTAATGCTGCTGTCATGGAAGAGTAGAGCTATACGTCTACTCACACCGGGCCTGTAATGGGGAAACTTTACCTTTATAGCAGGTCTGTTGGTAAAACAACCAACTTTAAAAGTGTCAGATATGTCAAATAAAGCTCACAGAGTGGACAGTGTCCAACTTGGTAATGCTATAGTGAATGAACCTTCATTGTAACACCTGTTGAAAATTACTTTCAGGCAAAAAGTCAAACTTTTATGTTCTGTTTTTAACATGACATGTTTTTGAGATGTGATCATGGACTGCTGTAACATACATTAGGAATATATGCTGAAATATATGCTTATTTATGCTGCAATGTGTTCTTACCGTTGTACAACACAGGCAGTGTACATATAAGTGTAACACTGAGATGTGTTCCTGTAACCATTGTTGCTGTGGAAAAGCAATAAATATTACATATTCTGTGTGTGTGTGTCTGTTGCCCTAGATATCCGGCATGCAAAGCACATGTGCCGTATTATGTTGTCATCTGTGGCCTGTATGGCTCTGGCAAATTTTTCCACATAATTTCATAAATGGCACAAGTTTTGTAAAATAGTTATTGAACATACAATTTGTGGTTTCTCTACTAAAGCTATTGTCTGAAACATTTCTCATTCTAAGAACTAAGCGATATATTGTCATAAATGTATATAGGTCGTCATGGAAAGTACCGATTATTCTTAACAGATTTTACTGAAACTTGAATTTTTACGGACTCTCAAAAAATACTCAAACGTTTCATTAAAGCCCATTCAGTTGTTCAGTGGGAGCTGAATTGTTCAATGTGGACAGATGGAGGGACAGTCAGACAGACATGACAAAGCTAATAGTCACTTTTTGCAATTCTGCGTATGTGCCTAAATAAGTGCATTCTGTTGCCACATGTAGTCATTTGAACAAGGGAAACGCATGACTTCTGAAGATAGGTGAATAATATTAAAATGAATCTTTAAAAATAGGTTGGGAGAATGTAGAGTGGATTCAACTGGTTCTTGATAGGTTACATTAATGAGCTGTTATGAGTTTGGTATTGAATCTTTGTGTTCTGTAAGTTCCAGGGAATTTCTGGACTATCTGGGCAACTTGCAGCTTGTTACAGACAGCTGTGTTCCATTAAGTGAGTTCATAAATACTGTAACCACCGAGCAGAGGATCATTGCCAATTTATGCCTTTTGTATGGATTGTTATTTAGAATGTTTTATTGTAGGTGACCTGGCTTTTGTGTTGTGACATATTAATGCTTGAATTCTTAATAGAGAATAATGAGATGGGTAAGCATGTAGCATGTATGGGGGAGAGGACAGGTGTATGTAGGGTTTTGATGGGGAAACCTGAGGGAAAAAGACCACTTGGAAGACCAAGTTCTAGATGGGATGATAATATGAAGGTGGATCTTCAGGAAGTGGGATGTGGGGCCATGGACCAGATTGATGTGGCTGAGGATAGGTACAGGTGGTGGGCACTTGTTAAATGTGATAATGAACCTTCGGGTTCCATAAAATGCAGGGAATTTCTTGACTAGCTTAGAACCAGTATAACATCTCAATAAGGACTCTGCTCCATGGAGTAAGTAAGTAAGTGAGTAAGTAAGTAATACTTGAATTCGTCCGGTGTTTATAAAAGTGTCACTGTGCTGCTTCTTACTCTTGATTTAACACAGACCACACAACTAAATGACAAGGGATGTACATCTATTGAGATGGATTGTTTTGTGATGTAGTTTGAATGCTCATTCCTTATTCTTTTTTCAATGATTTGATTAAACTTTAATTCTTTAACTTACATTAGCCATTCTTTAATAAAGTTTTAGCTGCTACTACTTGTGATATGGACTGTATCAGGAGTAAAGAATGGGTGGGTATTTCATATGTCATGAATGTAAAAGAATAATGAAGTCACTCACCATATTACATATACCAGTTTTCATAGTCATAAATTACTGAAATAGAAATCAATAGTTTATGGTGTTTTTCCTCCATCTAGTAAGTTTACAAGCAGAACAAACTGTATGTATCTGAATGTGAGGTGACTCTGCATATATAACAACCCCCCTTTATAATCTCCAGTTCTGGGGGCAATAACGGTACAGAATGTGTGTAACTTTGTGCATGGTTATAAGGTGAATGCCCATTTTTCAGGTGATGAACTAGGAAAAAAATTCCTCATATTATATTCCAGTAAATGCACATCATTTCTGATGCAAAGTGTGATGTCTGTACCATCATGTTCAATTAATGATAATACTGGGTAGCTGTCTCGTGTGACTCCTTATTCTGTGACTCACAGGAATTTCAAATAATCTTTATGACACCTGTATCAAAACTTTGCTGTACTTACCTTCATAGTTTATCTTACCATCGTGGTCAATGTCAGCTATCGCCAACATTTCGTTCAGTTGTAGATCTGTGACACTTTCTCCAATCATATCCATAGCTGTCTTCAGTTCATCCTGAAATTACATCACGTGTTATTATCAATTTTAGAATAATGACATCCATGTAAATCGTGCAATGAAATTTGTTTCCTGCTTCACTGAAAATACAGTGCATCTCTGTTATAGAAACTAAACATTTAGAGCTCTGTAGGGAATAAACTATTTCAAATGATTATTGTTTATTTAGCCTCAGAGGGACCAGGTCAGGTAAGAGGGCATTGGAGAAGACAATCCAACAAGGAACTCTATAAACTGCATTCTTTGACATATATTATTCAGGTGATCAAATCAAGAACAATGAGCTGGGTCGGGCATGTGATATGTATGGGGGGGGGGGGGGGGGAAATGTGAATATAGGGTTTTTGGGGGGGAACCGAGGGGAAAGAAACAATTTGGTAGGCGTTGAAAAAAGGGTGAGGATGAATTTGAAATGAGTCTTT
>Ga0123354_10010804_pt1 | contig 14090 bp, 11 predicted proteins | sample TergutLab28metaG_2_FD_97872 | JGI IMG/M metagenome (GOLD analysis project Ga0123354, IMG submission 97872) | Labiotermes labralis P4 segment gut microbial communities from Petit-Saut dam, French Guiana - Lab288 P4 | ecosystem: Host-associated > Arthropoda: Insects > Digestive system > Gut ... | reverse complement strand
TCCATCTTCTGGGCTCTCACCAAAGAGCTCTTTTGTACCTTGCACAAAAAGTGCAGCACTTTCGAGACCATCAGGATTATCTGATGCAAAAAAGACTGCACAGACTCCGATAAGAAAAGCAATGATAAGACCTGCAACGATGAAGATCGTCGTATTCATGGGCATATGATTTAGTTTTTGTTCCATTGTGTAACCTCCTCGATTTTTACTTTTTTTATGGAGTTTGGAATCATATCTGGACGTGCTTGTATAATCAAGTACAGTGCCCCTGCGGTAATAATTCCCTCAATAATCCCAATAATGGCATGATAGACACCCATTGCAATCATACCCGGAACAAGTGGGAATGTTCCAGCAACAGCCATCATGAGTGCACATGCCAGTGCGGAGATAAGGCAGGCAGCCCACGCAGCAATAGCTGCTGAGATGTACACTTGTTTTGTTATCTTTTTGAGTCCAACATATCCATAATAACCGACAAACCCTCCAATAACTCCCATATTAATAATATTTGCACCCATGGTGGTTATTCCTCCATCTCCAAAAATGACACCCTGAATGATCAATACGATAGTAAGCACAAAAACTGCGGCATATGGTGATCCAAGCACGATTGCAGCGAGTGCACCACCAACCAAATGACCTGATGTGCCCATACCCACAGGGAGATTAAACGCCTGAATCGCGAAAATGCCAGCAGCAAGAACAGCAATGAGTGGAATGTTCTCCTCATCCATCTCTTTTCGAGACCATCGAAGCGCAAGTACAATAAAAATACAGGCTATCACCCAGTATAGCGCAGCCTGGGGCAATGGAATAAATGCGTCTGGTATATGCATAGTAATACGAGGATATCGTATGATCTTTTTTAATTTAAGTGTTACCAATTAGCTACATTTTTGAAGTGATAAAACCAGGTGTTACTAATAAAAAAATATACAGAAGAAACACGTTCCATGAGGAAATGAGTATGTGGTTTATTCTTCAAATACATGATACAATATATGTAATGGAGCATTTGTTTTCACGCCAGTTCCAGTGTAATGCGTTTTTTCTGCATAATATCCCCGCTTACGTAATCGTGACAGATACGTCTCCATAGCAATTGCGGAACGTGAACAACGTTTTGAGAGACGGTGATAATCATAATGAAACGATATGTCAGGTTCCTGTCTGCAAAGCAAGAGAAGACGCTCAAGTCCACGAATCTGCAATTGGGGAAGAGAGGGAAGAAGTGCAAGCATATCATCGATAATAGTAGCGTCACAGATTGCTCCGAGCCATAGAAGACCAATTGCTCGAAGCCTTGTATTGCAGTACGGACATAACATCTCCCTGCGATACTCCCGTCCATACTGTTCAGTTGCATACTGACATGATGTACATTGAAATACATATCCAAGTCTGGCTATTGAGTCATCGGCAGCGTTTGCTCCATGTACCACCTTCACCATTAATCTGACATAATGATCTCGTACATAACATAAAAGCGGCTGTACTCCTCTATCGTACTTCACAATTGTACGTACAATATATCCAAGAAGAATGCGAAGCCCTACCTCTGGGTGATATTCAGTATTCATCGGCATTGCATCATATCTTCGAATACCTGCTTTGAGATGAGCACCACATAGCGGGGCAGTATCTGTTGCAGTGACACACAGATAGGGATGTGCACTTTTCACTGCCGCATCGATAAAAGGAGCTGGAGTTCCAAATGGATCAAGATCTACCATCTCAAACCGATGTTCAGACATCAGTGCATTTGCATCACGATGTGTAATAGTGCATGAAAGTCTGGCCTGCACGCAATTTTCCTGTATCAGATCACATGCAAGCGAAGAATAGTCATTAATAGTTGTTTCAGGTGGAAAAAGCGATTCATTTGCAATTCGAAGACCACGTATTCCAGTTGCACCCATTGCATCAAGATATGATTTTGGCTTCAAAGACGAGACAAGAAGCACTGTCATGTCTCGATTGAATTGCATACGTGGATTATAAAAAACAGGGGCAGTTCCGGGAGGAAATTGCGATTGTTCATCATGGATCGGAACCTTGATCGTTGTCAGACCTTCAGTAATGAGTGTTTTTTGCATTCCAGATATCCAAGTATATAGGAAGAACTCTCTATAAAACACCTAGCGTATAGCTGATGATCAGACAGAGCCTTATTGCATGATCACGTAATCTGTACCTCAATGTCAGAAGCAAAGCGGGCTGCTGGGTACCGTGCAGCAGATATGATTGAAGATGCCATGATCCTTGGTATTGGAACGGGATCGACAGTATATTACATGATGGAAAGGCTCGCACAGCGGATCTCTGAAGGGCTCACCATACACGGCATTCCAACTTCATTACAGACAGAGGTGCGGGCGCGGGAATTTGGTATTCCACTCTGCTCCCTGGCTGATGTTTCAGGCATCGATATCGCTATTGATGGAGCAGATCAGGTTGATCCCCATAAATGGCTCATCAAAGGCAGAGGAGCAGCTCATGTACGCGAAAGAGTCGTTGCAGCCTGCGCAAAAACCTTCATCGTTGTCATCGATCCATCAAAACAGGTCGATGTGCTTGATGGTTCAATTCCACTGGAGGTAACACCTTTTGCAGTCTCCTACGTCGTGGCAGAACTTTCAAAACAAGGGGATATCACCATTCGAGAAGGCATAAAAAAAGATGGTCCTGTTATATCAGACAATGGGAATGTCATCCTTGACTATTCAGTTGGTGTTATTTCAGATCCAAAAACCCTCCAACAATATCTAAACAATATTGCAGGGGTCGTTGGATGTGGACTTATGACCGAATTTTCCGATAAGATCGTAGTTATAGGTGGGGGGTAACAGTCCAAATGATAAAATGATATACTGCACGTAACGTTTGTTACGCAGCACTGCTGTTCATTTTATCCTCTTTGATCAGTTCTTTTGTCTCTTTAAGCAGAGTCATTTGATAATCATACTCTTCCTTTTTTTCAGCTTCAATTTCATCAACTATTTCGTTGAGTGTCATAGAGAGCTTATACAATTTTACGGGTCTACCTTTATTTTCAGTAATGAGGTTAGAAACACGTGCCCATTTACGTTTGCTCAAATAATTAATGGCAATGCTTACTTCTGGCTGGCGAAGATCGGTGCCTCTTTCAATTTCGCGGGATGTAAGTTCATCTTTTTTGGATAAAAGAATCAAAATCCGTGCAAAATTCTTTTTCAGACCGCCTTCGATAAATTTTTCAGCGAGAAGTTCATCCTTCTCACTTAGTATAATGGAGGGTCCTTTCACCATGATATCAGAGCTTCCTTTTCAGTTGTACAACTAACTATCTAAATGAACTAGAATATAAATACACCTGATTGTTACAATAGATCTCAGACAATAAACAACAAATAACCAACTTTTACAAGATAATCATATCTTTGCATTCATTTTCACATAAAAAGAACGCACATTGCAACATCTAAAAATTGATAAAAAGGATTAAAAGTATTGATTTGAAAGCTCTTTGAAATATGATATAAACAGGAAAATTGTCTCAATATTACAGCATTATGAATTTATTATACGGTTTTCATTGGTGTATATTATCATGTCATCATTATCAACACCGCATATAATGCAAAGCCCCAAATGCTGCGCAATACCAACAGCGAGTCTCGTTGTTATTGAAGAGGAGGCAACTACAGGAATTCCACATATCAGAGATATTCTAACAATATCCGTTGCAATTCTTCCAGATATAGCAAAGATGCAGGCTGAAAAGTCAATAGCATGCATCAGTCCATACCCAATGCATGTAACACAAGCGGAATGAACTCCGATATCAGTGCACTGAAATATGCAAGTATCATTATTCCATAATGCAGCGGAAGGTGTGCAGGGAAGTCGAGCTATACTTTTGTGAACAGTTGACTTGTGAATGTATGATGATGTTTCAATTCTTTTGAGTTTTTTATCATCAAGAAATGAGGAGGAGCCTCCACAACCAGAGATCACCATACGACGTTTTGACATCTTAAATGGATTTTTCGTCAGAACACTCACTGTATTGTTTTCAATGCGGAAGGATTCAATATCTGCCAGGGAAGAGATGAGTTCTTCAGTGAATAAATATCCTGTAACAAACTCTTCTTTGTTACGTGGAGATATCATTGCAGTAAGCAAATATGAACCATTCAATCTGATAGAAACAGCTTCTTCCTCTAACAGTGGAATTGTTTTCGCATGCATGACGTCATTTCCCTCTCACAAGCTCTTTTACTCCCGTAAGAAGGGCCTGTATATCTGACAGAGATGAATAGAGGTGTATGCTTGCTCTGACTGTTCCTGATATTCCAAGATATTCCATAACTGGCATACAACAATGATGACCTGAGCGCACCATGATATCTGCTTCTTCATCAAGATACTGCGCAACCTCATGCGGATCAAACCCTTCTACAGAAAATGAAACAACGCTCGTGTGCTGTGTCAGATCAGATGGGGCATATACCGTCACCCCGGGAATTCTTTTAAGCCCATCGATGAGAAATTCTGATAATTTCTGTTCATGCTCTCGCACGTTTTCGATCCCAAGTACATTCAGATAATCAACAGCAGCACCAAGTCCAATTCCTCCGCTGATATTCGGTGTTCCTGCTTCATATCTTTCGTAACTGGATAGGAGCGTATACCCCGCGTGAGAGAGATGTTCGACTGTTCCTCCACCTACCATTAATGGATTCAATGGTGGGATGCCTTCTCTGATCCAGAGAACCCCTGTTCCCGTCGGTCCAAGCATCTTATGACCTGAAAAGCATAAGAAGTCGCACCCGAGCTGCTGTACATCAATTGGAAGATGTGGTACTGATTGCGACCCATCTACAAGGAACAGTGCATTATACCGTTTACATAGAGCTGCTATCTTTTCAACTGGAAGAATCGAACCAAAGACATTGGAAACATGGCAGACTGATACGAGTTTTGTGTGTGTGGTAAATGCACGAGAAAGAGCATCCATATCTAACAGAAATTCTGGGGTCATTCCGATGATATCTATTCTGATTCCTGCTTTTTCCAACTGTTTCCAAGGAAGTATATTTGAATGATGTTCAAATATCGTTGTGATAATATGATCTCCTGGCTTCCAGTCTAATCCGTGTGCAACAGTCGTAATTGCTTCTGTGCAGTTTTTGGTAAAGACTGTCGTTCCACTGCTTCCTTTAATGAACTGTGCAACTTTTTCATGAGCATGCCAGTATCGCTGCGTTGCTATCTGGGAGAGGCGATGTACGCCACGGCCTACATTGGCACGGTAAAAATGCTCATACTCGATCATAGCAGCAATAACTGACTCTGGAGAGAGACTCGTTGCTGCACTGTCAAGGTATACAAGATCTGAAAGCATGATAAAGTCATTGCGTGCAGCATCAAGAGGAGATGTGGGTAAAGCAGTCAAAGGAGCCGCTGATACCGAGGGGGTCTGCTGCGAGACATCTGCTTTCTTTCGCATCTTTGATGTGTCTTCTCTCTCACATAGTTCTTTCATCTTTGCAGGGAGCTCCTTCCACCGCCATAACCCATATGATACATAAGCATCACTATATCCACGTTTTTGCGCCTCTTCATATAGCAGGGTATCCCACCTTTCTGTCATCTCAGGATGTGTCGTTCGCATAAGTTCGTACTCAGCTTCGAGCATTGCCGGACATAAATAACAGCCGATTCGTTCAAATCCCCAATCATACAGCGAGCTATATGAAATATTTCGCCACCAGAGATAGAGGAACACTTCCAGTGCTCTCCAATGACGAATTGGTGATAAGTTTAGTTGCAGTGGGTTTGCAGGGTTTTGAGTCGTAATATCAATACCACTTCGATTCCATGACTCGTACCATCGATTACCTTGAACAGTGAGACAGGGGCCGATCGTTTCCAGATACTGTTTAAGAGGGAAGAGCTTGAGCAACTTGCAGCACCATCGATTATCCTTTGCAGGTGGACCGGCTTTTCTAACAGCTGACCAAAAATCTCCACTCGGAGGAACCATGGTAACACCCTGTTTTGCGACAAATTCAAGTGTTTCCGGAAATTCAAGTCCAGTATCAATAAAAAAAGCAGATGTAACACCTGCTTTTTTTGCAAGTTCAAGCACTGCTGTGCTGTCTTTTCCACCTGAGAATGATACATTAACAGTGGGACGGCTTTTTGCATGCTGTTTTATGTGATGTTTAATATCACGTACAGCTTGGCGTTCCAGATTTTTGAGGTGGAATGTGTTTTTTTCGATGACATCTTCCCAGGTGGGATTCAGATACGGGACATGCTCCACAGATACGAGTTCATGTATCCGCACATATCCGCCCCGAAGCATTCCTGTACCATGCTGATTTCCATATGTGACAAGAACTGAGCCATCTGGTTCATCAGTCTGCACCTCGACTTTTTTGCCACCTATACGTCGATTTTTTCCACGCTCCTTTGGAATAGATACGATGCCGCGTGTTGCATGAGGGAGAAGAAACGAGAGAGCCTCACTATTCACAGAGAGCGAATACGTACGAGTTACAGGATCAAATGCCAGTATTCCACATCGATGCCCATTCATAATCAGGGCTTCTGTGCGATCTACACCTCCTATCTTTACAAGGAGAATTACATGCGGAAGAGACGATACCCCGAATCGTTCTTCAAATAAACGAGTAATAAGTTCGTGATCATAGCCGAGTGCCGGGCGAACTTCATGAGGTTCTGGTATTTGGATCGAGATCCCAGATTCTTTGCAAGCACATGTCTTTGCAATTAACGGAATATTGCACGATTCACACCAGTACAGAACTTTTTTTACCTGAGGCTCTTGCATATTACTTTTCCTCTATTGTTTCATCCATGCTACCCGATCTGTACCCAAGCATATCTAGTGTAACATGCAAGATCCCACAGTCACGAAAGAAAGAGACTATCTCTTTTCGCATCTCGATCAGTCGTTGAAATTGCTCGGGAGTGACCTCAATGCGTGCAATATCACCGTGTATGCGTACACGAGCCGGTGAGAAACCACATTCATGGAGATAGCATTCTGCTCGCTCAACGCTCTGCAACAGATCTTTTGTCAGAGGCGTTCCATATGGAATACGTGAAGCAAGACATGCTGATGATGATTTATCCCAAAGAGAAAGCCCACGCCTCTGTGCAAGGTTTCTGATTTCAGATTTTGTAATATCACACTCCAAAAATGGGTGTTTTATTCCTGCTTTTGTACTGACTTCAATGCCCGGGCGATACTCAGCGGTATCAGAGACGCACACCCCATCAATAACATTGCTGCATCCATGTTCGTGTGCAACCTGCCAGAGCAGATCAGCCATATGCTGTTTGCAAAACGCACATCTTTTTTTTGTATTTTCAGTGATATCTGGAAAAGAAAGTATATCATATTCGCGAACAAGCAGAGGAAATGCACGTTCACGTGCAAACGATATCGCTTGATCAACCTCATGTTGTGAAATAAATGGACCAGCCAGCAAGAGGGCTATCATTTTTTTTCCAATACATTCCCACGCAATATCACAGAGAAGGCCGGAATCTACTCCCCCTGAGTAAGCAATAAGTACTTTCTTATCCTTCTCATATCCATGTAATATCTGATAGAGGCGATCGAGACAAGCATCTGAAGATTGCATAAATTCTTAGCATATATGTTTTGAAGTACGAGACTATGAAAGAAGAGGGCTATGTAAAAGTATGAGCGAGACAGTGCCATTACAGACAGAAATTGATGAGCTTATTACGTATGCAAAGAGCATGGGTGGAACTGCACAATATCTTGTCACCAGTAAGATAGTTGTATCAGAGTTTACAGCTTTGAAATGTAAATACGGGTGTAGAGGTTATGCAAAACGTTTTTCCTGTCCTCCATACACACCAACTCCAGAAGAAACAAGAAACGTTTTGGCTGAATATCAACACGCCATCATGGTTCGATTCACGGAAAGAGGTGGGTTTGAAGGATATACTTCTCCTCCGGGAAACCCACAGACAACAGCAGCGTGGGTACACCAAAGTATGCTCGCTCTTGAACGACATGCATTTCTTGCTGGGTACTACAAGGCATTTTCATTTTCTGCTCACCCATGTTCAGTATGTGCGCGATGTGCACTGAAAGATGGAGGAACGATCTGCCGCTTTCGTGATCAGGTGCGTCCAAGTATGGAAGGATCTGGAATTGATGTCTATGCAACTGCGAAAAATATCGGATGGATTATTGAGACGCTTGCGTACATGCCGGATGGAAGATCGACATGTGATGCTGCGCATACGCATACCCTGATTCTCATAGAGTAAAAAAGCACCAAGAGGATACAGAGAATTAATTACCAGTATTCAACAATAATATGTGTGAATGCTGGGTATTTTTCTGAGTGGCTTTCAAAGTACCTGGAGTATTTGCAGCTGCATCATTACTCAGAAAAAACCATCGCGAGCTATGAACAGGTGCTCAGACAATTTGGATATTACCTGTTTATTATGAGAACGACAGGGGAGAAAAAGCCAGTTCGAGAGTGGATGAACAAGGCACATCAACGACTTGATATTGATGTCATGGCTTCTCCCGAAGAGATCGAACTATATCTTTCATTTTTGGTTGATAGCCTCTCCTATCGTGAAAAAACAGTATATCGGATCATTTCAACAATTCAACAATATTATCGGTATATTGAACGTCAAACAAATAGTGCATCTACATTAAACCCTGTTTCAAGAGTAGAAAGACCAAAGATAGAAAGAACAGTATCTCCTTTTTTAAGCCATGAAGAGGTAATGCGTCTACTTGATGGCGTAGATAATGCACGTGATCAACTGATCATTCATCTGATTTATGCCACTGGTGTTCGTGTCTCAGAGTTATGCGCTATTGCTATCGAAGATATCTCTCCTACATCGCAAACAATCAGAATTCATGGACGTAGTGACAAAATACGTGTCATATTTATTGACAACGAACTCCTTCAGACAATAATGAAATATATTGGAGAGAGAACGTCAGGTCCTCTCTTTTTAGGGCATAAAAATGGACAAATCGCACCACGAACGATTCAACATATCTTCAGGCAATACGCTCCGCCAGGCATTACGCCCCATACTCTTCGTCACAGTTACGCGAAAAAACTCTATCACCAGACTGGAGATATTCACATGGTACAAAAAAGCCTCGGATATGCATCTCCAAAGGCGATGCCAATGTACAAGTGATAGCATCACGCTGTGCAAGATGTTTTTTAAATCCAATGATGAACGCTCTTGCCGCCTGTCGGCAGGCAATGCAATACAGAGCTTGTAAGTCGTTAGGAGATACGCACTTCAGTCTAAAAAATCATCAAAACACATACCGTTCTCGTTTATAACCACATTATCCGAAACAGACTATTGATAGTGTTTTTCGATGGATGGTTTTGTCTTCTTCATAACGCATCTGGTGTACGAGCTGTCCCATGAGAAAACAGCGCACCTCCTATTCGTGTCTTGTGCACCTGCCTATGCCAGCTCAAACACACCGGTATAGAGCTGATAATATGTTCCCTTCTCCTGGAGTAGCTTCTCATGGGTGCCGCGTTCGATGATGCGACCTGCATCAAGCACCATAATGACATTTGAGTTCATGATTGTAGACAGGCGGTGGGCAATGACAAAGACTGTACGTCCACGCATAAGTGAATCCATTCCTTGTTGCACAATCGCCTCAGTTCTGGTATCGATACTCGCTGTTGCTTCATCTAACATCATCACAGGGGGATTTGCAACGGCAACTCTGGCAATCGAGAGAAGTTGACGCTGTCCTTGCGAGAGTGTTTCGCCATCTCCTTCAAGCATCGTTTGATACCCATCTGGAAGTTTTGAAATAAAATCATCAGCATGAGCGAGGCGTGCTGCATTATATACCTCCTCATCTGTTGCATCGAGCCTTCCATATCTGATATTTTCCATGACTGTATCACTAAAAAGACTCGTATCTTGTAACACAACCCCAAGAGATCTTCTCAAATCTTTCTTTTTGATATGCTCTATATGAATGCCGTCATACAAGATCGTTCCGGATGGAATGTCATAGAATCTATTGATGAGATTGGTAATTGTCGTCTTTCCAGCGCCGGTTCCACCAACAAAAGCAACTTTTTCGCCGGGATGTGCATATAATGAGATATCGTGCAAGACCATCTTTTCAGGCTCATACTTGAAATCCACATGAGAGAGGTGTATATCTCCGGCCAATTTTGTATATATGACAGAACCATCTGTCTGTGGCTGTTTCCAAGCCAAGATACCAGTATATGTCTTAGACTCATGCAGCGCGCCATCCAGGTACTGTGCATGTACAAGCGTTACATATCCCCTATCCAATTCAGGCTCTTCGTCCATGAGTGTAAAAATGCGCTCTGCTCCGGCAAGTGCTGTAACGACTGAGTTTATCTGCTGTGAAATCTGAGACACAGGCATCGTAAACGTACGGCTGAGTTGTAAAAACGCTGCAATAGCTCCGAGTGTAAGACCGCCAATTCCATTCAAAGCCAGTACTCCCCCAACAATCGCGATCGCGACATACTGAAGATTGCCCATGTTCATGATGATAGGCATGAAGATATTTGCAAACAGGTTGGCTGCTGTTGCATGGTCACACAACTCATCGTTTTGTACCTCAAACTCCTGCTTTGCCTTATCTTCGTGACAGAAGACTTTCACAACCTTCTGGCCGTGAATCATCTCTTCGATGTACCCATTTACCTGACCGAGTGATTTTTGTTGTTTTGCGAAATATGTTGCACTTTTCCCACCGATCTGTTTTGTTACATACAGCATACATATGACAGATACAAGCACGAGAGACGAAAGATACAGGCTCGTATACAGCATTGCTGCAATTACTGCCACAATTGTAATCGCTGATGAAAACATCTGCGGAACGCTTTGTCCCATCATCTGCCGAAGTGTATCAGTATCATTTGTGTAATGGCTCATCGTGTCGCCGAATGGATGCGTATCAAAATACCGTATCGGCAGTTTTTGCATGTTGGAAAACATCTCATCACGTATCTGCTTGAGAATTCCCTGGGAGACTGTGACCATGAACCGGCTGTAGAGAAGGGTGGATATGACGCCGATAGAGTAGATACCTGCCATGATGAGAATAACATGGAGTAAGCCCGTGAATACAGGATTTTCCTCAGCCAGAAGCGGCGTGATGTAGTCATCAATCAGAACCTGCGTAAATAATGCACCTGCAACGCCTGCGATAGAACTGAACAGGATGCAGATGAGTACAATGATAAAAAGCCATATGTACGCTCCTGCAAGATATGAAAGCAGGCGTTTGATCGTTTTTCCTGCATTTAGAGGCTTTTTAAAGTTCATCTGCCCGGGTGCTCGGGCTCTGCCGGGAGGCATTATGTGTTCCCTCCTGTGGATGTTGTCAATGCTGTCTCTTCTGTTCCTCCCAGAACCTGTGACCGGTATACCTCCTGATACACAGGACAAGTTTTGAGGAGCTCATCGTGAGTTCCAATAGCACTAATCATACCGCGATCCATCACAATTATCTTGTCTGCCCGTTCGATGGAAGAGATGCGCTGAGATATGATGAGTTTGGTAGTTTCCGGCATCTCTTCATAGAGTGCTTTTTGAATGAGAGCATCTGTTTTTGTGTCAACTGCACTTGTTGAATCGTCCAATATCAGGATCCTGGGTTTCTTTAAAAGAGCACGAGCGATACATAAACGCTGCTTCTGCCCTCCGGAAACATTTGTACCGCCTTGCTCGATATGAGTGTCATATCCATCAGGAAACTCTCGGATAAACTCATCGGCCTGTGCATGTTTACAGGCACGAATAACTTCTTCGTCCGTTGCATCAGGTGCACCCCACCGTACATTATCCTTTATCGTTCCTGAAAAGAGCACACTCTTTTGCAAAACCATAGAAACAGCGTTACGAAGGGTGGTGAGATCGTACTCTCGTACATCTGTGCCGCCAACCGTGACAGAACCACTTTTAACATCATACAATCTGGGAATGAGCTGCACAAGCGTTGTTTTTGAACTCCCAGTTCCTCCGAGGATCCCAACTGTCTCTCCGGATCTGATGTTTGCATTGATATCAATTAAACAACACTTGTCATCATCATCTGTATAACTGAATCGAACATTGTGAAATCCGATATCTCCGTTTTTGACCTGATATAATGGTTTTTCCGGGTTGTGAATCGTGATCTCTTCGTCAAGTACCTCAACAACTCGGTTGGCAGAGGCACGAGACATGGTAATCATGACAAAAACCATGGAAAACATCATCAGACTTATCAAAATCTGCATTGAATATGCAATCATGCTGACCAGCTCGCCAGTGGTCATAGTTGAGGTAACGATCATATGGGCGGAAAACCATGATATCAGTAAGATGCATGAATAAATACAAAACTGCATGAGCGGTGACATGATGGCAAGAAGTTTTTCTGCTGCTGAAAACTCACGAAAGATGGTAGTAGAAACTTCCTCAAACTTTTCTTTTTCATACTCTTCCCGTACATAGGATTTAACAACGCGAATTCCTCGCAGATTTTCCTGTACCACGCGGTTTAATCTGTCATATGTCTTAAAAATACGCACAAAGATAGGATATGCACGGGTGATGATCAGAAAAAGACCGAGTCCCAGGACTGGTACAATTCCGAGGAATACATAAAGCATACTAGGGTTTATCATATAAACCATGCACATTGACATGACAAGCATGACAGGACCTCGAAATGCGACTCTAATCACCATTTGAAAGGCATTTTGAATATTGGTGACATCTGTTGTGAGTCGTGTGACAATGCTTGCTGTTGAAAATCTATCGATGTTTTCAAAGGAGAAGTCCTGAACATGGTAAAACATAGCACGTCGCAGATTTTTTGCAAATCCTGCTGATGCTTTTGCAGCATATACACCTGACAGAGCTCCGAAAAGTAAGGAGGTAAGCGCCAGAACAATAAGAAGGGCACCTATTTCCAAGATGAGATCCATATTCCCTGCTTCAATACCAAAATCTATGATCCACGCCATCATGAAGGGAATCACAACCTCTATGATAACTTCAAGTACCACAAAAAATGGAGCAAGAAACGCGTATTTTTTATACTGTCCAATACAGCTTGCAAGCTGTCGCAGTATGTGGACGCCTGGAATTTCAGGTGTCATGGAATGCCTACATGTGTTCTATTTGGATGTAATCGGGAAGTCATACGTGAATATCCGTTCAATGTTTCAATTTAAAATCACATTGTCCTTTGTTTTTTGTCAAAATTGTCAATTGTCATGCCGTTTCGTTAAGATGATCTTATCAATGCGATGACCATCCATATCTACGATCTCAATATGATAGTGTGGAATCTCAATAATATCCCCTGTTTTTGGAATATTTCCAAGGGTTGCAAGAATAAACCCAGAGACCGTGTAGTACTGTTTATGTTCAGTATCCGGATCTAGTTGAATATCAAGGGTCTCCTTGAGCTCATGAAGAGGCAGCGTTGCAGAAATAAGCCAGGAGTCAGAATTTCGCGCAACGATATCTGGATCTGTTTCGCTTTCATCAGGCATCGTCCCAAAGATCTCTTCTGTGAGATCATGAATGGTAATAAGACCGCAGATCGAACCGTACTCTTCAACAACGAGTGCCATGGAAGCACGGCTTTGCCTAAACATCTCAAGAAGGGCTCGTGAGGTAATTGTGTTTGGAACGAAGAGAGGTTTTTTCATTGTTTTTTGAATTAGATCTTTTGTAATCTCTTTCGAGGAGATGAGATCACGAACTTCAATAACACCAATAATCGTATCAAGATCTGTTTGATAGACAGGATATCGTGAGTGAGGAGTTTTTTCGATTCGTTCGATTATTTCTTCGATTGATTCACCAAAGTTTAGTCCGATAATATCTGGATGGGGTTGCATGATCGATCCAATAGATCGATCGGTGAAGCAAAACACTTTATCAACCATCTGCTTTTCACTTTTCTCAAAAAAACCAGCAGATACTCCTTCTTCCATAAGATACAATATCTCTTCTTCTGTTACAACACT
>Ga0123354_10010801_pt1 | contig 14092 bp, 5 predicted proteins | sample TergutLab28metaG_2_FD_97872 | JGI IMG/M metagenome (GOLD analysis project Ga0123354, IMG submission 97872) | Labiotermes labralis P4 segment gut microbial communities from Petit-Saut dam, French Guiana - Lab288 P4 | ecosystem: Host-associated > Arthropoda: Insects > Digestive system > Gut ... | reverse complement strand
TGTTAAGTCCATTAATCATGCATCTAAGAAAAATATTTGACTCCTTTATATAGATTAGTGGACTTGGCAGCAATGAGGACTTGTGATGATGATAATATTTACACAATTCTTGACAGGTTTTAACTTCAGAGCTGATCTGTATGTTTCCTCAGTGCTCTTAACAAGTAAAGCGCAGCATACAACACAGACCACTACACCTAACATGACAACCACACCCTAACACTACTAACTGTTCTTTGTACCACATTTGGTATGATCCACAGATCAATAATGCTGCACATGGAGAACAGCACTGTTCAGTATTTCTTGTTTCTGCATCACATCTGTACGATGAAATCTTGGACTAGAGATGACCTATTCTCCAGTTTTCTGTGGCTTCCCCAGTTCCTCTAGGCAAATGCCACAACAGTGCCTCAAATCAGGCCACAACTGCTTGCTTTGGCACCCTTTTCCAGTCATTAGTCATTAATCACCCAATCATTCATTGCTATGTGATCACTTGATAAACAACAAAGAAATAAAATGCTGCAAATGTTCAGTGAACATTCATGCATGTATATCAAAGGAATTTTACAATGCAACAAATTACTACTATCAACATTTATGTTACATTTCAAGTAGGTTTCCTACCAACCATTCCAGTTACCATTCATTTTTCAACATCCGTAACTCTATAACCACACATTGTGAGAGATAAACAACTTGACTAAAAGTATCCTACAGTAGCTCATATATTAATAAGACTTCTGTGCATACATAAATACATAAAATTCAGGCAGTTAACTTGTTTAGATGGATACAGACACACTATGCTCTGACTGCAGTTACTTTTCTCTAACCCTAAAATCCCTTAGCACATTATCGCAAAATACAATTTTCATTTCAACAATTTTAAGTAACCCCATGATTAGTTACAAAGAGTTATCACACTCTCAGTGTAATGCCCATCTCATGAAATATAGATAAAGAAATGTCAAACAAAGTGTATTCCTCTTAAAATACAAATATAAAATCCTTTCCCTGATATGCTGCGCACTTTCACCCCCAATTCCATTCTACCTGAAAGAAAATGATTTGCTGTCATCATCTGAAGCTGTTTTAATAAGTATTTTCTATCTAACAACCACCAACACTAAACTGAAAATTCCATAACAGTACCAATCTGATGATGAAATGGCAATTTTTTTTTTTTACCAATATGTATGTCATCATGTAGAAACAGACTAGTATCATATAACATGATCCCTTACCTTTCAATACCCAACTCCCCATAGATAAAATACACTCACGTATTTGTTAACAGCACTAAGAAATTAAACCTGCACACAAACACACCAAGGTAAACCATGACAGATCTTGCACTAATAACATCATATGTTTTTAAAATCAACAATGACAAAATTATATAAATGCAGAACAGAGCACCATACAAAGAAGGGAAATGGGATCACAAAACCACATACCTATTCTCAGCACCTGCAAGTCTGCACATTTAAACTTGCCCGTCACATGCCACACACTTCAAAATTTAAAAATATAATCTTATCTTCATTTTCCACATAATTATAAAGTAACTCCTACAATAACTACCATCACAATGCTGAATATGCAATAAAATTTTTAAATACCATAAAATTCTATAAATTACACAATTCTTTAGGTGGTGGTTTTGTTGGTACTTTTCCCATTTTAAATGTAGGAGCAACAAATGTGTTTAATTCATCTTCAGATAGCTCTGCTTGAGAGGAGTATAAACGAAAGTCTGCAACAGGATTTTCAGATTTGTTCCATGTAACAGGATTACTGAAGACACTTCTGTTTCCACCAAATACTGCACCTGAAGCCAGTGGTGTGGGAGATGATGACTGAAGTTTTAAAGAATCTTGAGGAACAGCATTAACAGATGTGTGCATTTCAGACGAGCTACTAAATACATTGGCAGACTGCATACCAACATTAGGAGCAACATGTCCACCACCATAAAACCCACTTGGCTGTTGCTGTACAGCAGTATGTCCAGATGAACCTCCCAGGTGTGGCAAGGAAAATACAAAGTTACTGGAAGCAGGATTTTGTTGTTGGCTGGTTCCAAAATTTGGTGAGCTCCATGATAACGTGTTATTGTCCCTTACTCGTGTTGCTGCTTGTATAAAAGAAAAGCTTTTTTCTGTCTCTATCTTCTCCCCATATAAGAGCTTCTCAATTATTTTGAATACTTCATTATTTGGATTCATTATCTGCTGTCTTCGGAGTTTGGCTGCATCATACAATTCTTTAAGCTGCCTTTGGTATTCAGGAAGTGTTCCATTCTGCACAGCTTCATACATTTTCCAGCGAATTTCTTCTGGAGAATAGTCCTCCCATCCAGGAAAACAAGATCGTTCTTTGATAGGTGCAAAGCAGGACAATGGCCACTGCGCCCCCTTCTCACTCTGAACCACCTCTTGTACAACCATTTGCATGACTTCTTCAAAATCATGCGAAATGTTTCCAAATTTGTACGATCCAGGATTCCTTCCATGACCATCATAATAATTATTGGTTGCATACTGATGACCCCCATACCTTCCTCTCAGTACACTTTCTCCAGAGGATGAATAATCAGAACGCGAATGTTCAAATCGGCAACTACTGCCAAATTTGCATATACCTTGTTGGAAGTATTTGCAAATCACCATTATAATCTTAAACCTTCATACGTCTAAGACACGACACTTTACTGGCGTCAAAGGAATCAAACAGAAACCAGCACCATGTAAACAACCAATATAACGAAGCGCACATATCCTGAACTGAGCGGCAGAAGTTATAATCTGAAAAACGTTCAATATGTCTGTTACAATAAAACGCCGAATAAAAGACAGCATACGCCGAATGCTGCAACTGAATTATTGGTTAATTTCCGTACATTCAAAATACACAGCGTAAATCTTAACCTTCAATGTACACTATTTTCTACAGTCTACTTGAGGTGACACAATACAGCTTAGATACTTTACAATTTCATTAGTCAAGTAAACGAATTATCTACTAGTTCACACTCAACTACGCGGTTACACAAAGTGGCGTGTTAAAAACTGTAACGTTTGACATGTCTTACATAAACCAAACACACACTAGGTATTAATCTGTGCGCACTTCAGTTGCTGATCACAGATAAACGAAATGCTACAGACATTTTCGATCACGCGTCAGGGCTGATATTGATAATAATTATGCGTTACAAACCATGGATCTGAGCTTCAACTTTTCCCACCGCGCCAAAGTGGGGCATGCAGGTATGGTCGACACAGGTTGAATGAGTGTAGGGAGATGGAATGTCTGCACGGTATATTCAGTTAGGTCATTACCGGAAACTGACTCGACAGGAAATTTTCTTCCCCAATACACAGAAAATTATGAATGAAACGCGAAACTTACATCCAGCATACAGACATACATAAAAAAAATAGTAGAGCTGTTATTGTACAGTCCAGTAACATTCATAAGCAGGACTTGCAGCTAATGTTTCGACTAGTGTTAGTCATTTTCACGCCTGTGCCAAATAATTTTCAGCCTTTATATCTTCGGTGTAACGCCTCCAATGAATCAGTTGTTTATAACTGTATACAATACAGCATCCATACGTGAGTGATTTACATGGTTTAGCGGACCAAATATTTGTCAGTCTCATGTCTCCACTCTTATCAACCATCGTACACTGTTTTGTAATGTACCATCTCTACAAAATCAACCGATTTATATGCATCAGTATAATTGAATGTAAGTATAATTTGTCCCTCTTACCTAGTCGCTTTTGTAAAAAGAAAAAAAAATCCGTATAGCTGATGTGGTAGGATTAATGAAACACATGCAAAATTAAATCGAATGTGGACCGATGTATGGTAGCGGTCGCCAGCGCGGTGATTGTGTTATGTAAATGGGAAGGATGCCATGTTTGCCACCTGTATGGAGTGTGAGGTGCTGTAAAATATAACAACGAGCTATGGATTCTCACTCTACCAGTGGTCAGGTTAATGATTCGAGGTAAGGTTAAGAACTACTTACAGTTCCGCGGATGCACCTGCTGTAGTGGATGTTTCCGTATGAAACGCAGACTTATGTACTCCACACATAAAGCAACAATTTAACGTTTTGTTGGTATTTTAAACTTCCTACTTATTGGCAATACCTGTGATCTACACCGCCAGTCACATGTTTAAACCGAAAAAGTTTTGAATTTTTCTTCCAATTTCGAATTATTCGATAGATTTCATTCGATTATGCCCACCGGAATCACTTATCAGAAATCGAGTTTCCGTTCGCATATGCTGCCATCTAATGGCCCACGCGCTTTTGTGAGTAGGATTTTAAGTCCGTGTTTCTAACGATTGAAATTTGGACGCCGCAGCGAAAGAAAAATTGTAGACAACATCTTTCTTGCATAAAACGTTAGTGTTAAGTTAGAAGTACTGAAGAAAACTATAGAATGACTCTAAATCCAGCGTATGAAGCCATCGGAAAAGGCTTTGTTCAGCAGTACTATTCAATCTTCGACGACCCTGCCCAACGACCAAATTTAATAAACATGTATAATGTAAGTGAAGAAACAACGTACTGGTAAAATGCACTAACAGTCCTAATAAATACTGTTTTAGATTTTGATTCACATACTTGCAATGAACTCGATTCTAGAGTGAACGTATTCCAACCATAACCAAAAAAGTGTGTGTAAGGAAGGAACATGCGATGTACATAGTTCCTCAGCTTTTCAAATGTGAAAGTCATTTGCATCCCTAAAAAGGAATAATATTTTTTTCTATCTATAATATTAATTCTATGAAAATCGCTTGAAAGATGCGTGCAGTTACGGTAGTAGGACATGGGTCCTATAGTACTTGTAACAATTTTAAGACAGTATTGTCTTATTTAATATAACTCGGGAAGTGTGTTCTGCCAAGACTCGTAACACATAAAATTATTATGACGGGAGTATAAGCTGGTGTTTTATATTATTTTTTACATTAGTTTTACATCCATATGTGTATACATATACTAGGATGTTGCAAACAAGCAGACAACAATGTGTGAACATGATGCTGTAAATCCCGAATACGCCAGTTACATTGTGTTTCATTTTTAAAAAATCTTTTTCAGTGAGTTTTATGTAATATGAAACCTTTGAGCTTTACAGTGGTTCAGGAATAACTGTTTTGCATAAGTGTCCATTGTGATGATGTCTCCAGAAGTGATTACTGGTAAATTATGCTGTAATCATATAAACATTTTATTATGAATACTGCAAAAAAGTGACTGTACAGGCAGGTCTCATTTTACTCCAGGGCTACATTCGTGAAAAACGTCGCACAAATTGAAATTGTGCAAATCGAACACAGAAGTTCTCATTTAAAACACTGTATTTTCTTGGGGTTAGGGGATTGATGTCATTGTATATATTGTACAACTACATTACTAGTGGACATACAGACTTGTAGAGTATATATGTATTGTATGTATGTGTGTATATACTATATACACATTTCTATACAGTTTATTTATTTATTTATAACACAATAAAATGTAAGAAACTCACATCCATGTTTTTGGTATGGTTCATTCTGATACGACTATGGTAGTCTGGCTACACAAACACTGTAGTTCCTGACGTAGCACTTCCTGCAACTCTTTCTGCATTATCAGAAATTATATGTACACTACTCTTAATTAATCTTATATTATGGCTAACTGACATAATCTCCTTTTTTTGACTTTACATCATATGTAAACAATTTGTTCACCTTTTTCAAGTTGGTTTATTGTGTCTAATTTCTCTTCAGTACTGATTGTCTTTCACCAATTTTTCACTTGTATTACACTAGGTGGTGTAGATTTATGTTTCTCACTCATTTTGACAACAAAAGCAAATGCTGTTGAAGCCATGTGATTTTATCACCAATGTAATCAACCCATACACACGTCTGACGGTGTGACAGTGATGTTTCTGTCTACTAGCCTCCAGCATAAGACAAATGCGTCCACAGATCATGTATGCCAAATCACGTTAAATTGAAAATTATTGCGTAAAGTCGAGGAGTGATTGCACTAAACATGACCTGCCTGTATATGTAGTAGCTGATGTAAGTAAATGGGGAAACATGATAATCTCACTTGTCTCTTGAAATTGTGAACACTTGTGTGACATGCATTAACATTTAAGAAATGGTATAAGCAGACACTAACATTACAGTGATACCTCGGCTAACGAATATAATTTGTTCCAAAATCACATTCGTTAGCCGAAATCTTCATTAGCCGAAACACACATACAGATGGAAAAGATAAGCTCCTCGAATGGCCCGACCATTCATGTTTGCTGCTTTATGTTAGCGCGCGCATCCACTAAACATTCATTAGCAGGGTCACTTGTTAGCCGAGGTATCACTGTATTAAATAATAATGAATTGTTTTACGCTTTCCTGGTTGGGTAGTTAATATCTGCACAACCACCTTCAGAACACCAAATACAGTGATGAAACAGTGCTGATTTCTGAAGAAAGCTAATAAAAATTATTTAATCTGTAATAGTGAATGCAGTGATATAAATTTAAAAAAATGCAACACTCTACAGACCTAGGGATTGTCTTCCATTGCTTGGTCTGTTCGTCTGTATTTGTGACCATACGGGTCATAAGTATGTGCTGTAAATAGTTGCATACACTGATGGCAACTACATAATGAAACATAAGCAAGCAAAGGTGAAGATTTTTCAAAAAGATGCAGGTTCAGGGGCACATACTGCATATGAATGGATTTAAAGAAAAATACTGAATGTCCTATATCAAACAGTAAAATTGTAAATTGCTGATCTCAAGAATATGTGATAGCTGTTGACAGGGAACAAGTGCCAAGAATGTGAAGTCGTGCTTTATACCGAAGAGAGGTATGTCTTCCAAGCCAAATTCCTAATTCTGAAATTTTGTTATTTTGTAAGGTTGCACATTTTATGGCACACTGTTGACAAGAATTATATCACTGCATACTGTTAACAGGTACATTGATGGAGTTAACTGTTGTCAGATCCCTTACTTTAATGAAATCCACAAATGTTTCTTCTGCAGACAGAACTGCATCAGAGTTGTAAAAGCTGAATTGATGGCTTACAATGAGGAACCATCCAAAAGGTTATTTGGTTCTTATGTGATCTGTATTCTGCATTTTTTCTCTGCCTTTGGGAGATTTGTGCAAAATTATTTTCAGAAATGGTATGGTAGAAGTACAAAAGTATAAAAAACTGATTTGACATTAGTTCTAATTCTCCTTATCTTGGTTGGTCTTAGGGTTATTCTCATCCAAGTGTAAGAGTGTTTGTGGTGTTCATGCATTTCGTATCTGTTGAAACATATCTTTTGTTCTCATGGTACTTTGCACATAAAAAATTCTTCACAGAGTCTGTCATAAATTAGTGATCATCCTGCTTGGGCAGGTCATCAAGCCTCAGACTTCTACCAGAACTGGCAAGCTGTAGGCCAACATATCACCAGACCAATTCAGATCACAGCAGATACCACAAATGCTCCTTCCTGTTGTACATTATTTCAGGCACATCCATAAATGTTCACATTTACACACTGACATTCCATTTCAGAAATAGAGCTTACTTGAAACCTGAAATCTTGATCTGTACACTCTGTGGAGTATCTAAAACACAATACTGATTATATCCACTCTCTTCAATGAGCACGAGTTATTTTGATTTGTTTTTGTTATGTTACAGTTCTGTGTGGTTTTTTTTTAATTGACTGGCTATTTTATATGAACTCTGACATCCAGAGATTTAGGCCAGAATTGTTGTTCTTTTCCAGTGCATTTGTATTTCACATAGGTATTGTATGTACATGTTTGTTTCTATGTGTAAGTCTTCATGTTGCATTTTGACACAGGAAGTAATATGACTGAGTGATAACCACTTTTCACCTGGGTCAAATACAGTAAAAGCAGTAAAATGAGGCTCAAGATTTATTTGGGGGCTGGGTTGTAATACATAAGCTTGCCTTATGGTAGGTGTTTTACAACTTTAGGAACACAATTAAAGATAAAGTCTGTACATTGTTGGTTTCTTTATTTATTTTTTACTGAAAGCGCAAGTTCATGTGCTGTCTAGGCAGCTGTGCAGCTAGTTTGCAGGTAGCTGTCAGATGATTGTACTAGACAATGTAGCTGAGTGGTGCACATCCAGCATGAGAATGAGTCTCTTGCAGTGCTTTCCGTTTATTTCATGACAAGGCAACAGAGAAAAGCCAAAAGATTCCACTCATACCAGAGCATTGCAAGTAGCCACAGTTATTTTTGGTTTGTGGTGTGTACTTTATAAAACTTGTCCTCTTATGTTATAACATAGCTTCACTTGTACAAATGTTGCATAATAAGGTTGTGTTTATTACCAGAATCCAATATCTGATTTAATTTTTGTGTTAATATTTTATAACTCTCAGCCTCTGCCCAATTTTTAATTTGTGAGATGAATTGAATTTAACATGGATTAATGTGGGAATGCATTTATTTTTCAGACTGAAAGTTCATTTATGACATTTGAAGGACTTCAGATACAAGGGGCTGTAAAAATTATGGAGAAACTAACTGTAAGTAAAAAAAGAAAAGTGTGGTATGCAATTGAGTGTGTAATTGGTGTGAACATTAGGTGCAACATACTGATGCATAATATGGAGTGATGTCATTACTTTTTAGAAAATTTGCTCGTTAAGAAATGCTTAAGATTCAGAAGTGGATAAATCCTATGTATGAAAACATGTTATACTCTGTGAAATGTGTTGTAGATTTTTATGTTTAATTTTTCTTATATGAATTGTATGCATTGTGGGGTAGTAATATCAACATGACCTTTGTCACACCTTCACTACTTCTGGCATGGCAGTTTTGTGCATATAAGTGCATGTGCGTGTGTATAAAATTATAAATGTAATCAATATATATAGTTGTGATTGTCTATATGTTGTTTATATTTATAATTCTATACAACACAACAGGGATGTCTCACCTGAAAGTGCATGTGTATGATTAAAATCATCATACACAGTGCATTGTCTTGGTATTGAGTAATTGTCTTATGTATTAGGTCATTATATTACTTAGCTGTCATGCCTAGGCAATGTGCCTGGTGGCAAGGAGTGGTTCAAGAGACAAACCAGAAATAGACAGCCTTCTCACACGCTTAGCTTTCAAAAATTTTGCCACCATTTGCTGAGATTTTTGCCATTGGCTCTGTTTTTGCCATTGTAAAGTGTCCATATTTTTTCTTGGACAAGTGATTGTAACACAGTGGATCATGATAGCTAACACACATATTTGAGCCAAGACCACATATTCCAAAGCTTGGGGACATGATAAATTTACCTCCCAGTATGCAGTCATTTTGCAAGTAATTAATCTTCTGCATTGTACACTGAACCAGGAAACAGGATGACACCTTATAATGTGTGTAATATCACTAGTTTACTGGTACTCAGAAATATGTTTATACTGTTTATTTTTTTTTTTATTTTAGAGTCTAAGTTTCCAAAAAATAAACAGAATCATTACAGCTGTGGATTCTCAGCCAATGTTCGATGGAGGAGTTCTTATAAATGTTCTTGGAAGACTGCAGGTAAATGACCAGTAATTAGTGTGATTAATATTAGTTTCTTCTGGTTACTGCTTTGAGAAGTGTTATTTAGAATGTATGTAAGGTACTAAGACTTTCAGAGCAGTACTGCAACTAGCAAGCCAATATCAATAACTTGTTCTTCAGACAGATGAGGACCCACCGCATGCCTATATCCAGACCTTTGTGCTGAAGCCAATAGGGACCAGTTTTTATGTGCAGCACGATCTCTTCCGACTTGCGTTACATGACAGTGTCTAAATAAATTGTTACATCAACATTCAGATTACCTCATGGCAGGCAAGATAACTTCATATCTTGTGTGTTTTGTTGTGTTTGTTACGTAGTAACAATTCTCTAAAAGCTTGTGCCATTGGTTTGTTGTTATATCAGTATTACAAGAGGCAGTCAGAAAATATTGCCATATATTTTTTGTTTCATGGTGTTATGAGTTGGACATGTGAAAATATCACTGAGCATTGCTACAGAATTCCTGAAGGTATAGTTATTTTCAGTGTATTCTGCATCTTTGTTGACTGTCTTTTTTGACCGTTGAACAGGATCATGTATTCTTGCCTGGTGAAAGCTGCTGTCCCTCTTCTGTAGACACTGATTAATGGCATTCTCCAGTGCCTTGTCGTTGGCGTAGTGGACATCCTCGCAGACTTTTTATTCCCTAAAGGACTAAACAAGTGATAAAGTGATAGTGTGAAGTCTGTACTGTAGGGTGGATGCAGCAACATAGGCCATCCAAAATTTCTTATGGCCTCTGTTGCGCACCTTTGTGCAGCCTAACAATGTCATGGAGAAGAAGCATTTAAAACATTTTTCTTGTGGGATGATCCCAACAAAAGCAAGCATTCTGACTTCCTAGTGTTTCATTACAGCAGTTTGAGTTCAATCTTGTCTCCCTAGGAAAGAGGGCCACAAGACTGACACTTTTGTCATCCCAAAAGTCTGTAACCATGATTTTTCCAGCTGATGGTACACTCTTGAATTTATTCTTCCATTGGGTTGTTGTTTGTCGCTTTTCTATCAAATGCTTCTTGGATTTGGATTCAAAATGGTTGACCCAGATGACAGTCAGACAGTGGTAAGCCCTCACCTCCAGTGTCATATTGGTGCATAGGTCAGTAGTGAATGCTGTCCTTGTGTCTTTGCATTCATCTGTCAGCATTCATGGCACTGAACAAGCACAGACCTTGGAATAGCCAAGCTCTTCAATAATTGCCATTATGCTTCCTTTGCTGGTTGACAGGGTGGAGCAAATTCATATGTTGTTACACAAGTCACCATGTATCAGTTCATCAACCTGGCAGGGGTTGTGAGGCATCACTGCAGTGCGTGTCACCACTCTACAGTTTCTCAGACAGTGCTGCTCCTCCTGTTTTAGTTTCTTTAGTGCATCTTACCCATCATCGCAGAGTACTCGTGTTCCCAGTAGCTTTAATATTCACTTTGAGCAAGTGTATTTGAATACAAGTTGCTTCTCATCTTCATCAACCAAAAACTCTTTTCTTTCTTGTTTCAACCACACATCATTCTGTGCCATTTAAAAATGAAGTGTGGTGCTGTCAGCAGTCAGACAAAAGAGTCATGACTTATCAAGTATGATTGAGAGTGTTCAGGGGCTTCCTGGTGTAGTGGTTATTCCCATAAAAGAGCATCCAATGAGATAGAAATAAGAGGCATTACTTTCTGAGTGCTGCTTGTGTGTTGGATGTTGTCCAGTATTTGTGATATATTTGATATACACAGTATTTTGGGCATTGTCTTTGAGAATATGCGAGTAGAGTTAACTCCCGAAATGATGTGATTATCAAGGATACTTATACAGTGGACAGTGTCCGGCTTAAGATTTGGCAAAATGTTTCGTAGTGCGTGGCACCTAACCTTGCAGCTTACAGACGGTAATGTCTGTGCCACCTTTTACTGCAGATTGTTTTTCGTGGTTTCATCATGACTTGTATGATCAGTTTGTGAATTTATTCCCTGAAGAAATGGGTTCAGTGTTCCTGCATGTGTTTTTTTATTTTATTTTATATATACTATAGTCTCTTTTAATCATGACACTCTTTCAGACATTTGTGTGATCAGTCTGCCTACAACTCTGCTGCTTTCTGTTTTGCATTTAGATTATTGTGATACCTGTTTCAATTAATGTGTCTTGCATTCTGCATGATTTTTTTGTTCAGTTTATTTCATGTGCGCCTGTCCTTGTCATGCTTTGTTTCCATGTGAAAATGTACACACACATAATATGTGTGCATGTGCATGTGTGTATGTACAATATCTGTGTAGTCTCTTCAGGGTTTTGGATATACATTGTGGAAGTACAACTAACAGTACAGACTTTGCAATTTGAGGCAGTTTATTTTACATAATTTAATTTTGTACCTGTGGGTTTAAATCCACTTCTAGAAGTTCCAAAACAGCACTCAGTCACACACAAACAGCATCCAACTCACACTGTAGATTTATTTCTTGCCCTACAGTGTATACAAAACCCCAGAGGGACTTTGTACACATAATGGCGCACACATTGCTGATTATGCAGGTTCCTTGTCGTATGCTAGTGTGAGAAAGTATGTATTTTTTAAGTATTTTTTTATGTTTTGTTGACCGTTCATCTTGATATAATCGTGTAAAGAAAAACCAACTTGATGCACAACTTATTGTTAGTATATTTCATCAATCTCTACATGCTTCAGGCATATCTAGGCCCATCGTCAGGAGGTACAACCGTATATATACAACAATTGCTACTTATTATTCTTCTTACAGGACTGTCTGTTGTCCTGTTTGGATAACAGACAGTCATCTAAAAAGAATAATGATTACCAATTGTTGTATACATATGGTTGTACCTCCTGATGATGGGCCTAGATACACCCGAAACATGTAGAGATTGATGAAATATATTAAGAATAAGTTGTGCATCAAGTTGGTTTTTCTTTACGCGATTATTTATTAAGTAATTAATGCAGAGCACTTACAGCACATTAAATAGACAAGGAGTGTATCGTAGGGCTGTAACTACATTTCGTTGTGCTTGAAATATTCTTGTGGTTTATTTGGACTGTTGAAAACATCTTTGAGGGTTTGTCATATGGTGGTGTAGATTATTGCATCATGATTAACCTTTTGGTGCCAGAATTATTTTTTTAATTTTTGCACACCCTGTATATAAAATGTGAATAATACAGGAACCAAATACGTTAGAATTATGAAACAAACTGCATTTTGAAGAGAAAAAAACTGAGAGTATACACCATGTTTAAAATGTTCAGTAACTATATTTGTTGAACAAATATATGAAATGCAACTTTGGAGGCTAGCAGTGCGGTACATCAACTATAGTTGACATTAGGCGTCTAAAGGTTAAGGAGTTACTAGGTTTCACTATTCTTATTCCAGTAGGAAATTTTAAACATAATGAATTAATACTTCATGAGAACTACTTTCTGCTACTGGGGGAAAGAAAAGTAGCAGCAGTAAGCTGTGTTCTTGAAAAGTTAGTAAAAAACATACACAGTTCCTTAACAGATTTGTTTTTTAGTTTTTTTTCCTTATAAGGCTGTATGTGAGCACACGTTTTAGAGACACAGGTGTTGACTTTCTGAAGGATGGTACTTGAATTGTGAAATGATGTTTACCAGGATCATCATATGGTGGAGCGCACTCAACATAGAGGACATTTCTTTTGCCAGGTTATCTGCAGCAGATGTGACATACTATCAAAGATGTTGTGGACAAAGTGCTGTATATATATATATATGTGTGTGTGTGTGTGTACTGAATACAAGATAGAGCTCTGGCAGCACAGTCATTAAAGGGTTTACTATGGATAGGGATCCCATTGTTGAAAAACCAAAAACTGGGACACTTAGTAGTATGTACATGGAGGGAGGGTTCCAAAGACAAAAAAGCAGAGTGATTGATTTTACAGAAAATACAACCAACATGGTATACTTTATACAGATACATAAATTGCTTATTTAAACATTTTATTAAAGAGATTTTAATATTTTATTGCTTGTAATCACATCAGGACATTTTATATTTTGTAGTTCTCTACTTATTTTTCATATTGTTGTCAGGTTCTATATGTGTCTCAGGTATTGTCTTATTGTATTCAGTGATTCCCCTGAAGACAGCCAATAGGTCAAACAGTGTTGGAATGTCTAATAACTAATTTATGTATTTGAATACGGTGTATCTTTTTGGTTGAATTGTCTGATTAAATTATGGTATAGAGTAATAGCTAATTATTATTGCTACAGCAAGGTAATATGGATAAAATATTTTGCTATGCAGATACTAAACATATAACGATTATTATTATTATACAATATGTATGTCTCCTGTCACAGGCATTTCTTCCTGGTACTTCTCTTGAACCAGCGGTGATCCCCACCGCTCAGGCTTCAAGCTTCACATTGCAGTACTTTCCGT
>Ga0123354_10010800_pt1 | contig 14093 bp, 8 predicted proteins | sample TergutLab28metaG_2_FD_97872 | JGI IMG/M metagenome (GOLD analysis project Ga0123354, IMG submission 97872) | Labiotermes labralis P4 segment gut microbial communities from Petit-Saut dam, French Guiana - Lab288 P4 | ecosystem: Host-associated > Arthropoda: Insects > Digestive system > Gut ... | reverse complement strand
TACGGAAAGTACTGCAGTGTGAAGCTTGAAGCCTGAGCGGTGGGGATCACCGCTGGTTCAAGAGAAGTACCAGGAAGAAAAGGCCTGTGACAGGAGACATACATATCGTATAATAATAATAATGTCAGAATGCGATGACATGACTTTGCAGTTAATAAGCTACAAGAATTACAATTATCCTAAAATATTTTATGCGTTTCGTTTAAAGAATACTCCCGGTAGAATGATCTATCGTCGATAATATCTACAAATACGCCAGATACGACGTTTATGCCCGTCAGCCTCCCAGTCATAAGTGAGCGAATATTCAAGAACTATATACACAAAGTCATAGGACCTAACGGAAGGAAAATTAATATAAAACACATTAAATGTACTCAATTATATCTGGTTTGCAATTAGACTACTCTGTTTTAAGCCCCAAGACGCTGTATAATGCTTATTAGTGTGTTCCAAAATTTAATCAGCATCGTAACTAAGTATCTTGATTGGGATACGCGCATTTCGACGTCTGTCGCGTCTCCATCGCTGTCTTCTGGTTTTATGTCCCAAAAAGGCAGCTACTATGTGTTGGTAGTTTGTCTACAAATAACAGAAATTCACAAGATACCACACGGAACACCCGACACCACAAAGCATCCTAACGCTGGAATACATTTCCCATACAGTTTACGTTAGGTCTGTGTACGTTAATTTCATATTACCACTTCCTACGCAAGATCAGTTAATACCCAGACAGCACGAGTACATGTTCGGCTCAGAATATTCGTTGAACATTTAGATGCTTTGAAAACAAAGGACTACAGTCTATTTACTACAGTGGGACGGAACCGTTTGCGCTTGCGTCACTGCTTTACATTCCAGTCACAAACTAGCTATTACTCTTCCGCAATACAAGTTGTCAATTAAAGAATTATGTTACAAGATACAGAAACACTATTTCCGTGAATAGGAACTTTAAACTAGCTAATAAAACTATGTTCCTAACAGGTAGGTTTTATGCGTGATTTCAGGCTTCCGTCGCGAAGTAGATAAGAACTGCGCTCTTCTGGGTTATTACTCGATGCGTAATGACCCAGAAGAGCGCAGTTATCAGGCCGCTATTACTTCACGAGCAAAAAAGAAACGATCGTTTTTGGTAGGATAAAATTATGGTCTTTTCTGGATTAACAACCACCGTGAAAACTAAAAACTTACATTCGGGGAACGTCATGTAGGGGCAAGTATGTACAACTGCTCTGTACTTCGACCTTGGGAACACGCTGTATAAAACTGTCCATGGCAGCAACAGTTATTTTCGAGATCAACTCGTAAAACTTCAAAAGGTTGCCCTTGTGCTTCGGCATTGTAGATGCAGGGATGAGTGGCAACTCCAGTCGCCTAAAGTGACATTGTACAGGGTGAGCATAATGTCTTTCTCTGATTACAAACATTTATTACAAGAAAACTACGTGGAATAAAAACATATTTTTTACCATTATTTAAGTTAGTTTCTAAAATGTTATATAATTTCTCAACAAGATGGTGCACTTCCACACTGGGGCTCACACGTTCGTCGGTTTTTGGATGCAACATTTCCAAACAGGTGGGTTGGGAGAGATGGTCCGACACCCTGACCACCACGATCGCCGGATATCACCCCACTTGACTTCTTTTTATTGGGGTATGTTAAGGACAAAGTGTTTTCGACACCAGTTCCAGATATTAAAAATTCGAAGGCAAGAATAACAGACGATTTTGCTACAGTAACTGAAGACATGTTGGAGAACACGTGGAGAGAAACTGATTATCGATTAGACGTTCTCCGTGCAATAAAAGGAACACATGTTGAAGTGTACTAATGTGTTGTAAAAAAAAACTTCTGGAGTTACATTTTGAAAAAAAAAGTTTGTATTCCACGTACAGTATATTTCTTGTAATAAATGTTTGTAATCAGGAAAACACTTTATGCTCACCCTGTATATCTAACGGAATGAACGGAATTCTAGGAATAAATACATCCTCTCTTGCAAAACCAGTTAATGCAACAACAAACGAAGTAAATGAATAAACAAAACACGCATACAAAATACATCAGGGGAACACATTTCACTGTCTTGCGGGAAATACATGAAGGGCCTACCACTGTAGTGACGACAGAGCCTTCGACACTGGCGGGGCAGTAACAGCCGCTTTACCATCCCACGCAATCTTACGTAAATAGCCAAGCGAGCAGCCAAGAAACAAACAAACCAAACGTTAATACCTCACCTAATATCTGATGAAAGTAAATTCTTTAGTTACTAATAAAAAAATTGAAAACACAACGGAAATTTTACGTGCCGTAGATACGTAATGTATGTACATCATTAATTAAGATCCTACAGCATATGAGGGTTTTCTATATATTGCCACTGGGCAATTAAGCCGCATAAGGGAACTGGAGATAAACTATAAATCAGATTTTAGTTTTGGCACTATATAGACACAACAGACGAGCTTTGAGTTTCGCGCGCCTTACATCTGAGAAAAATATACTGCACCCACTGGAGAAAAGGAGGGGTTTGGACGAACAGGAAGAGACAGGAATCCCGTCCAAGCCAATATTCGAGGCTCGGTCATCCAGCCAGATGAGCTACTAACAAGCTGTCCATGCTCAAAACTATGGCGCAGATTTGAGTACAAATTTTTATATTTAGTGACACATTATCGCAAACCAAGCAACCCTGTTCGGATAATTGGCGCCACATTTCACACACCAAGCAACCCCGTTCGGCTATTTAGCGCCAAACGTTCACACACCAAGCAACCACAAAGCGCTGACAAACGTCGCATAACTCCAGAATGTGACACAGCCAGTCTGGGCTCGGAACCCGGAGAGTCAACCAACCAAAGCTTATCCCTCACATACTTAGCCCAGGGCAACCTAGGCCCTAGTCTTTGGCATAATCAGTCAAGGCCCTCAGCCTGACTTCAAAATCGTTAGCGCAAGCATATTCCCCTGTTAGAGTTTAGGTGTCTGTTACTGAGCCTAGCAATGCGGTCAAACGCAGGAATGGCTAACAGACAGGGGGACGTCGACCTGCGCGAAGCGCAAGTCTCCGGCCCCCAGTTAACACTTTGGCTTGGCTTGGCTTGGCACCAAGCAACCCTGTTCGGATTTTGGCACCACCTATTCGCACACCAAGCAACCCTGTTCGGATTTTGGCACCACCTATTCGCACACCAAGCAACCCTGTTCGGATTTTGGCACCACCTATTCGCACACCAAGCAACCCCGTTCGGCTATTTAGCGCCACATGTTCACACACCAAGCAACCAACCGCACTCGGCTACTTAGCGTCATATGTTCGCACACCAAGAAATTCTGTCAAGGATGTAACAAACATAGAGACAGGTTCAAGAGATTCATGCACTGAATCAATAAAAATTCCCTGTTATGCGAGAAGCACTGTACCTTTCGCATTCCAAATATTGGGTCGTGTAGAGTCCGTATCAAAGTAAATTAAATTCCAACTTTATAGTCTGCAGGGTGCACCACACCTGTGTAACGAAATAGGGTAGGCCCATCCTATTGTTAAAGCAGGGCACAACTTCTAGTCATAATAGCACATGAAAGGGGAACAAAATTACACTCCACAGAGCAAAGAGACGTAACTATATTGCTACATGTTCAGTGACTTATAAGCAACTGGGTCTCAATTTTAAAATTAAACTATTATTTAGAGTAGTGCTGTCATATGACTACATTTTTTAAGGCTACGAGTTTAATTTGCAGGAAAACGAGCAGCATTATGATGCATGCATTTGAATAACACTTCCCACTCAGGGCTTATAGCATAGTTGGATGGATCGAGGTAAAATGAATATTGTAGTTGTCTCTTCAAGGCTTCCAATATTAAACGACAATGGAGTTGGAAATTACAATTTTATGCATAAAAAGAAGGGCAGGGAAGCTACACGTTAAAAAAAGACCTTTACTTCATATAAGGATTTGGAACTTACCAAAAGATTATTGCATATAATTTTGTACGCAGTTCCTAAGGATAACGTTGACACAGAAATAACTTAGACGACTATTATTTTCCTTTACAGAAGTAGTTATTACAGTTTCCTTCCAGATGCATGACAGCTAAAACTTTCTAGAAAAATGTTAAAACCCTGAGCAACTTAAACATTGCAAATGATCGAGACGTTAATTAACTGACATGACATAACAGAAAGAATAAGTAAATATTATCAACTGGGATGAAATGCTGGAGAAACCTAGCCATCACAATATTAAGGAATTAAAGTGGAAATTAGTAAAAAAAAAATCAGTTTTCATAAGAATGATTATGTCAGCATCTCGGCACACAAACAGCCTAGAATTGTGTAGTAATTAGTAAACAACAAATGGCAATGGATGTGGAAGGAAGTGGTTGTGGTTAAAGCTGATACCCACCAACCTCTGCGTGAAGAGTCCGAGTAAAATTGAGAGAAACATAGCAATCCCCAAATCCGCCATAACGTCAGTTCTCTCACCTTACACTCCAAAATCCCACCCATTTCCAACGAACGTTACTCGGAGTTCATATTTTTACAATGAGGAATGGATGGTCACAAAACACCAATCGAGCTGGATGACTAACACTTGTCAAATTTTGATGTTTTGCTGACCATGCATCTCAGTATAATCCTAGTAATTAACCAACTTGATGCACAAAATCTTGTTTTATAATAAGTTTATTAAAAGCCTCTACATGTTTCGAGCACTATATGCTCGAAACATGTAGAGGCACTTAATAACCTTATTATAAAAAAACGATTTTGTACATCAAGTTGGTTAATTACTAGGATAACTCTTGTAAGTTGCCTACGACTGCTGATTCAGTTGGCTCCCAACCCCCACACGTTTCTGTGCCGTCTGAACCATGCTGAATATTCTCTCAGTTCTAACACTTGTCGTGCACTCTCACGGCGGTACCCACTGTTGTTTCTGATGCACGTATATCACATTAAAGAAGTAACGCCACGGAACAACGTCCTTAATGAGAAGCCAATACCCTCTCAGCCACGTAAGAAATTACCTGCCATTTAGCAAAACCACAGGGTCATTACTGCATTCACAAGAACCCGCCATCGGACTGTACCTTCAAGCAGATGAATTCAGTCCACCATCTGCCGCCGTACCTCCTTAAGACGAATTTCAAAATTATCCTCCCATCAACGCCTTCCTTTCAGGTTTCCCGGACAAAATCTCATACTTTACTTATGATCAGAAACAGAAACATATTTCTACTCTATTTAACCAGTTTCGACACATGTAACTTTTTCCCCAAATTCAAAACGAAGACATCTGAAGAACAATTAGACCACAAAGTTCATTACTTGCTTTCTGTCTTAAAATTCCTGTAGTCAGATTTAGAACAGGGATAAAACCATTCCGAATGATTCACGTACGTTGAAACAGGCCTCTCAGGTGGACTGCAGAGGTCTTGAGCTTCCTCCTGGTCCGCTTTGGTTGGACGTGCGCGGCGTAAAAGTGCAACCAGAAGGAACGTCCAGTTCACAATGCCATACAAGGACCCGCATACATACATACATACACACTCACATTCACATACACACGTACATACACATACATACATACAAACATACGTACGTACGTACACACGTGCATACATACATACGTACATACATACACAAATACGAACACACATACATACATACATACATGCATACATACGTACGTACCCACGTACATACATACACACATACACACATAATACATACGTACATACATACATACATACACACACACACACACATTCACATACACACGTACATACACATACATACATACAAACATACGTACGTACGTACACACATGCATACATACATACATACGTACACACGTACATACATAAATATACACACACATACGTACACACGTACGTACGTACATACATACATACATACACACGTACACACGTGCATGCATGCATACATACATACATACATACATGTATGCACACATACATACACATGTGCATGCACACATACATACATACATACATACATACACACGTGCATGCATACATACATACATGCATGCACACATACATACACATGTGCATACATACGCGGGCAAAGGAAAGTCTTTTGTGAAACCTAGGCATTTAGACAGATGTGGCACGTCTCGTGTTTACAAAATGAGAAAGGACTGCAGGTATCTCACGCACCGTCAGATGATATTCCCTCTTAAAGATGTTCACAATTATAAACAAATAGACAGCTACAAATTTCACTAGCAACGAGTTGCACAACGTTTATATTTATGACATTATGCTGCGACATGTTTCGGCCATCATCAGGGAGCTAAAAGTCTGATCGATCAAAATTGTAGCTCCCTGATGATGGCCGAAATGTATAGCCCACCCACGCAGGAGCACACTGTATAAGAAAGAAACGTTTTGCAACTAGTTGGTGCGCTGGACTGTTGCAATGAAGATGTAAGGATAAAGAGACAGCGCTCTTGTTGGTCCAACGTACGGTTCACAGACCGAATGTAACAAATATTCACAGTTATCTGCCACTATGTATAGCGAGTACAACTGCGTGTAAGTAAACTATTCTGATTGCAATTAAATCAATCAATTTAACAAGTTTAAGCCCTGTTGGTTCTACTCTACTTGTACCACCGGCAATGACGCGTATCAGTTTTTACTCTCCCACTATAATTATTGAAAGTATTTGTCTGGTTATCCGTTTGTTTATTTGTACCCAGTAGCTGAGATTAAAATTATGTTTCCTCATTACTTCCCTGAACAGCATTAACTTCTTGGTTTTCGTAGAAGTGGCCCAGTTCTTCCTCTGTGGAGCTAGAATTGAGATTTATAGCGCCTAGGCCACAGACAAAGGACCGAGGAATCGTGGTTCGATTCTAAATAAAGGCAAGAAATATTTCTCTTTTTCAAAGTGTCCAGACCGTCTCTGGGAACTATCCAGCCCCCAGCACAACCAGTAGCGGAGTTCCTTCCCCGGTGTTAAAGGGGCTGGGGCCTAAATCTGAATATTCACCTTTACAAAGTGTCAAGATTAAGGATGTGTGGAGCAACACCTCTACTCTCCCACACGCCATCACGGCGTAGTGATTAATCAAGCTCAGCGACAACTTCGCTTTACATTTGATAAATTTCAGGCTCTTAAGAAAATGCCTAAGTTTCATAGTAGCTTCCGGGAAGACTAAGGAACTCGAAGGATCTTCTCTTCTTTCCACATCCAAGGGAGACTATGACCTCAAGACGTGCTCGACACACGTACTAATAGCAGCTGCGTGTATATTGAACAGAGGCAAGAAGGGGAGTGCTTGATTGGCATCGGGCTATCAGGAAAGAAATCTCTGTTCTAACAGCCCAAAGACAAATGTTCAGAATTGGTGATGCTGAAATTTTTATTATTATTCTATGTCGGTTTAACTAACTAAAGTTCAGTGTTTACTGCAGGTCTGTGATGCAGTACCTTTAACAATGGAAAGCGCTGAAATGTTCGCAATAAACAGAGATCACTTTCCTATACTACACTGAGCGATTGGTCGCCTTATGGAGACTGATCGTCCATTGTGCGGTAAAGATAAAAAGGTAAAGTGATCCCGTTACAGGCCCGGTGTGGTCCAGACGGTAGGTAGAGGTATAGCTCTACTCTTCCATGACCGCGGCATTAGAAGGGGGGTGAGTGGTCAGCAGCACGCCCCGGCCGCATTTTACCCCCAGGGAAAGACCCAGTACCCATTTTACCAGAGGCTGGGTGGGCCCCAGGGCCGGTCTGGACGGGCGGAAAATCTCGTTCCCAACGGGATTCGATCCCGGACCGTCCAGCCCGTAGTCAGTCGCTATTCCGACTGAGCTACGTCCACTGTGCGGTAGGAAATGAAATTCATATGTAATTTAGACGTAGAACTGTCTTGAAGCGCTTAATATGGTTTTATTCTTTGCACTCTGTATCACTCACTTTGAAAGAAAATCTTTGCTTTATACTTCCCATGAGGGCCATTCCAAGCACATGGTTATAAACGAAGTGTACATATTTAAACAACATTAAGTTCGTGTTTTTTATGGGGTAAAATGAGAAAAACTAGCCCAGTATATTCCTGGTTATGTCGGTGGAAAGCGTCTCGTTTTAAATTGTTCTTTAAAATATTAAAGGCTACCGGATATGACGTTTTTAAGGTTTAAAACTTCTCCAAGCAGACGCCGTTTAGATAAACCTCTTCATTCTAAGGGCTTCATTATGGTCATCCCGGCAGTTTTACCACGTCATATTACCGGCATTTCATTTATTTACATGGATCTGTACCAAGATCTTTTACTATGTGGCCTGCATTGCCAAAGTCCAAGAAATAAGGTCTTGACGTACTGATGGGTTTAAAGATTCGTTGCTTTTTAAGATAAAAAAGTGTAGCTTCAGCAGCGTCTGATCTTTTCCTGAGTGAGTACAGCCCATATAACTTTCTTGGAACCTGCTTTCCTGTATCCACGTCACTTTTTTCCCCGCTTTGTATATGTTACTCCCAAACGACCTCTTCGTGTAAATATCCCAACCCAATACTTTAAATATTTTCTTGTTTCGCTGCTTCTTGCTCCATTCCCCATTAATTCGGATCTGCTTCACATAATACCCCAAAAAGCATAAATTCATGTGTGAATGTACACACACACACACACATATCTATCACTATTTGTAAATACAAGTGCTTAGGAAATCCGTCCTGTACTCTCAAATGACTCAAGATAAGAAACACAACTGACGATAAAGTAATCGAATATATATATATATATATATAAACTGGTGATTTATTAGGTAAAAGAAACTAGATCGTTTGAATTGAATAACAACAGGACATGTCAGCGATATGCTTGTTCTTATTTAATTTATGCACACTCGCATTACAGAGCATTAAGCACAAATACACAGTCAAGTAGCCAAACTCACCATTTCACGTGATCAGAATCATTTAATATTTCATTCTAACTGAAACTGCTACAGATTCCTTGTTCTGTTAAAAAATGTCTACAGCAGCAATGACAGAACGGTCGATCTCGGACAGTTGTTTGATCGACCGCGGCCGCTCTTCCGTCTCTATCATAATTTATTTTCCGCCTCAGTACGATCAATAGCTTTTCGTTTGACAGCATTTTTTGGATCAACCTTACTGTGCGAAGCCTTCTCCAAAATGAATATAATCAAATCTAGATACTGCAGCCGTCTGTAACGATGAACATTTAAAACACCGCCTTCACGCGTGCCTAAGTAATTATGAAGGCTCTTTTAGTAAGTTATCGCAAGATACGTCATGCATCAACTTCGTAAAAGGCAGGGTAACGAAAAACAGCTTTTAATATGGTACATTATTTTAATCCAAAAGTCTGACCACCTATGGTATACACGTTAAGAAAAAAGTCCGATCGCGTTCATCTCCCCTAGGATTAAATGGGGGTTCTTTTCAGTCAAAACAAAACTATCTCATGTCGTTTATCTTTATTTAAGCTGACAACATTAGACAGTTGTGTTTTGACTCAAAAGAACCCCTATTTAAACGTAAATAAAGCACAACGGGGATGATGCATCTAAAGATCCTACCTAAGATGCTGTGGCTGAACCTTCAGATCTATTGTGAGAAACTTGTTGGAAAATAATGCAATGTTTCGACTTACGTATCGAGCTGTGAGTGGCTGAAGTGTCATAAAAAGTGTTTCATTTTGTTACCACTGGGGTATATAGATTATGGCCAGCATACAAACGTCCTGCTTTCACGGTGAACTTAACTTACTGTGGTAACTCAATGTGTGGGGTGTGGATAAAGTTGGAATAGCTACTGCATTTGGAATGAAGACTTCTTATGTCTCTGTTACTGCATTATACTGCACAAGGGCAACATTTGCATTGAGGATAGATTTCGGGCCATTTGGGAAAAAAGGCTTGATATTTGAACCAGTGAATTATGATATCTACACCGAATTTCAATAAGCTAAATGTGAAATGGAAGGAAACGTTTTATATTTTCTGAATTTATAGCACTGTGTGCTAAGAATAGATACTATCTGTAATACAACACGAAATGCAGGTCACTGGTTATTATTGTTTGAAATAAAATGTACAACAGAACTAGCAGTTTAGGCCGCAGGGTGATATTACCCAAACGTCCGGTGAACGTAAAACAGTTAAACTTGAAAGTTTGGGGCTGTAACGTGGGTGACATTGCCCACTGTCTTGTGGAATGCAAGATAGTGTAGTCTGGTAAAAAAAAAAGTGAGGTTGTATCCGTCTACGTCATGAAGGTACACAGCGGGAGTTGATGTGAGTTGTCAAATTCACGCCCCGACCGTTTTACTCCCGGCAAAGAGCGTCATTAGCCACTAAACCGGAGGCTGGGTGGGCTCCAGAGCCGGTCGGGACGTTTTTGAGAACAAAAAAAAAAACCAATTGGTCTTGCCGAGATTCGAAACCCAAGTCATCCAGTCCGTAGTCTAGTCTGTGTACACAGCACACCATCCAGGTTGTGGTGTACAGCCTGGTGAATATTAACATTTCAGAGAAGCCTGCTGCTTTCATCTGCTAAGCAGGATTCTACTATACGTATCAGAGTTAGTTCATATACCGTCAAATGAGATCTGTACCGCCGCCGCCTCCGCCTCCGCCACCGCCACCGCCGCCGCCGCCACCACCACCACTGCTCTTCTCATTAGGCCTATTACTGCTAATAATATTAATAATTATTATTATTATAATTATCATCATCTTCATCTCCTAGGGTTTTTATACTTATATTCCTGAGACAAACCGTGTCCCTAGGGAATACAGTGTTGCAGCTATTCTGTTGTTACTATTCATGGCGCTTATATCGTTGGTTCCAGTGTTGAATCTATTGTACTTTTACATTAGTACTTTTCCGAAGTATGTGTGTAGTACCCAAAATGGCTGTTTTCTGGAGTTCCTTGACTTCATGTTTTCCTGGTATGTTGCTCGTGTATTTTCTAAATGACTTTGAAATAGTCCCAGTCGCCCCTATTATTACTGGTATCACTTTGTTTTTACATTTCACATGCGCTGTATTTCTATTGTAAGGTCTTTATATGTTAGAGTCTTCTCGGCTTCCTTCTTAATCACATTATGCTCCTGTTATTATTATTATTATAATAAGAGCGGCAGTGTTCCTCGTATCGGACGTTATCAACATAACCACAGTAAGAATTACTGCGATCATCATCCTCAATATCAACACGTTATATCACCGTATGACAGTGATAAACGCAAGCATTTTTATGCATCTTTAAGATCTGCTATTATGGTGGATATTGCTGTTGCAAAGCATGAGATGTATATAAAAACTAGTGGCAAAGGAACCAAGTGTGAAAGAAAACCAGACGGATGCATGCTGTGGGCTTTGAATCGATCTTAAAGTTAATCCCTTCGGAATTCCCGGAACACATTATTGCTGGCTGTTGGTATCGTATCCATTTTGCAGCACGGAGCAGTGGGCTCCACTTGTTGTAACCCGCTTGACAATTGGAACCATGTTACCGTCGTAATGAACTCTTAGGAAGTTACAGGGTTTCCTGACCTTGCCATAAACGCTCGAGTAAGAGTAAAGGCAAAGTTGTCCTTGTGCATGCCATGAAGGCAGGTGGAGGACAGGAAGCATGGCTCTAGTCACTCTTACCCTCGAAACTAGATGCAGGTGAGGTGATCATCATGTCAAGGCCACCATTTAAATAGGAGGCTGAAATATTCTGGAGGAAATGAAATTCATTATTGCTCTTTCGTCACGTTTATCTGCCACTCAAGTACAACTGCTTCACCAGGTAAGGCTAGCATTAATTATACAACACATCCGATCTGAAGTCATGGTTAATAAACGTATAAAATAGATTAAAGACCACCAAATGCACATTAATTTTATGGATATAATTTTATTGTACTATGGTCACTAACACGTTTCGTCCACTAGTATAGCCACCTTCAGGGGGATTTCTTTGAGAACAAGTATACAGTTATGGCTAAAACGTGTCGAAATCAATCCATAGTTTTATTATTCAACAGTAAATTTTAACCAGAAATTATATGATTTTTGAAACTGTGGGGTGATTTAGACACATTTTTAATTATAAATGTATTCTTGTTCTCAAAGAAATCACCCGGAAGATGGCCACATGAGTGGCTGAAAATTGGTGGTGACCATAATACAAAACATTACATCCTTTAGACCTAAGTGCACTTGTTGGTCTTCATAATTTTATGCATCTAATTAATGCACGGAATATGGAACATATCAAAATGGTCTTAGTAATTAACCAACTTAATGCACAAAAGTTTGTTTTATAGTAAGTTTATTATATGCCTCTATATGTTTCGAGCACTATGTGTTCATCATTAGGAAGTAAAAATTGTATTATACAGCATCTAGTATCATCACACTCTGTAGGTGGCCGTCCGGTACACAGTTTGGGAGAGGACTGCAAGTCCTCTCCCAACCTAAGATTATACTGAGACTATACTGAGATTCACGGTCAGCAAAACATCAAAATATCAAAATGGGTAACAAAATCTGCCGCTTACTAACAGACTTTTCAAAACACAATCCCGAAAGCAGACCCGCTGTAGGCTACGAAAAATTCGGACTCAAAGATTCAAATACGTCGCAATGTGTTCAATACTGACTGACGGACTCGGCTGTTATTTGTACTATCTGCTTGTGGAAGCACCTGGCCGAGAGTGGCGCTGACATTTCTGATCTAGCAAATTTTGGAGGAAATTCCTGGAAGAGCACCTTAACCGATTGCAAAACAACCCCCCCCCTCCGCCACTTCATCTTACCTCTCCTCAGTCAAGTCAAGCAAGCTGTGTGGTTGACTGAATATCGCAAATTAAGCGAAGAAATACAAATATTTTCAGTTATTTAATTTAAAAATAAATAAAGCTGCAACTATAAATTTCTTCGATAAAGCAATAAACCTGCCCGGACGGGGAAGCACGCATGTGTGCGAAGCGGAAACTCTGATAGAACTGTTTCACATTATAACCACGAGGACTGGCAACGTCTAATTGCCTCTGATGTGCAATTTACCTCAGCAATCCCAGAACCACAGTAAAGATCCCCTATGTAAGATACAGCCATATTTCGAAAATTAATAGCTTCAGTTTTGTACAACACAATGCAGATATAATTAATTCAGCGTACCATGAATTGTTTAGTTGAAACTTCGTCTATTCGAATTTCAGCACAGTGGAATTTCCGAGGCAGACGGAACCTCTACCGCATCGCCGAGAACTTACATAATGAATTCACTACAGTGAAAAGAATTTACAATGAAAAGCAGGTGCCACACACGTTATAATGTATCATGTTTGTGTAGTGGTAGTCAGGTCCAGTAGTTCAGAGCTGAATACGTTCGTTCGCTGAGTCTTACGAATGGTTTCAATGATGTAATTACACTGTATATTGTGTTGGGGACAGGCACTGTTCAGATTACAAAACCACTACACCCGGACTTTCCCTAGCAAGTTTACTGCGAACACAGACATCCTAATTTCGTAGGAACAGAGTACTTGCATGAAGAACTGAACCGAAGAGCGGGCAAGTGAAAGACAACGATCCGTGTTCGTACTATACATGACTATACATTTACAACACGAAAATTTACATCAAAGTAAAATGTATTTCGATTATCACTTAGTTGAACAGACTTATCCGTGAAATAAAAAACTAATAATTAACTCAGCTACGTTACTGTTACCATTAATGGGGCCGACAGCCGGACAGGAGGGATGACGCAAACCAGCGTAAACTAATCAAATCGAAAGTCATCAACTGCGAGAAGTTTCCAAACCAGTTTATCTGTAGTTATTTAATTAACACTTATCCTGCTAACGTGGAAATATGGTGAGTTCCTAATAATTCCAGAAGATGGCAGACGGGATTTAACTCGGAATTTAAAGGGTTAAATAAACCGTCGACATTTACAGGGGGGTACCCCCCCCCCCCCCCCCCAACAAATACTCAACCCCCAAAAAACCCCACCCCCCCAAAGCAGGGGAAAAAGAGGAAGTGTGTTAAAAACCCCACACCCCCCCCC
>Ga0123354_10010798_pt1 | contig 14093 bp, 9 predicted proteins | sample TergutLab28metaG_2_FD_97872 | JGI IMG/M metagenome (GOLD analysis project Ga0123354, IMG submission 97872) | Labiotermes labralis P4 segment gut microbial communities from Petit-Saut dam, French Guiana - Lab288 P4 | ecosystem: Host-associated > Arthropoda: Insects > Digestive system > Gut ... | reverse complement strand
CGCTGGCACCTGCGGCTCACGTGCGCCCGCTGGCACCTGCGGCTCACGTGCGGCGCGGGGGCCGACGCTCTTCTCCCCAGTGCTGGCATCGCCCAGAGCCGCAGCCTCTGCCCGGCCTGCGCGCGCCCCCTGGGCGGCGGCGTTGCTGGCCTGGACGAGGCGCAGTGGGATGATGAAGACAAAGCCGAGGGCGAAGCAGAGGCTGATGGCCAGCAGCGACCAGGTAAAGCCCAAGAGCCCGTAGACCAGGGCGCCGACGACCATGCCGATGACGTAGCCGAAGTCGGAGTAGAGGATGCCCATCGAGTTGGCGGCCCCCAGCTGCTGGCGCGAGACGATCATCGGGGGCACCGAGAGGTTGGCGCTCATGAAGAAGATGTTGAAGACCTCGAGCAAAATGACGAGGACGAAGAGGCTGGCCACCCCGAGGGGCATGACGAAGAGCTCGATGGCCGTGAAGGCAAAGAGCACGATGGCCGCACAGCCGGTCGGGACCAAGAGCAGCAGGCGGCGGTCGTAGCGGTCGGCCAGCATGCCGGCCAGGGGGTAGAAGACCAGGCGCGGCACGATGGCGATGAAGAGCAGGGTGCCGTAGAGCACCGAGTTGCCGGTCAGGTCGAAGACATAGAGCGAGATCACGAACTGTAGCGTGATGCTGCCGAACTCCGAGCACATGCTGGCCAGCCAGTAGAGCACGTAGTTGCGGTTGTGCAATAAGGCCTTGATCTCGTTCATCGGGCTAGCCCGTTTTTAGGGGTGCCGGCCGCCGGGCCAGACGCTGGGCGAGACGGCCGAGGCCAACCGGCCCGGCCAGTTTTGCATGCTGGCCTCTGACCGGTTTTGGCCGCCGCCCCAGTGCCATCAGCGGATTTCGCCGCCAGTGGCCGCGACGAGTTTAGAGACGAGCTTTTCGTGCGCCTTTTCGACCTCTTCGGAAGTCAGCGTGCGGTCGGGCGCCCGGTATTCGAGGGAGAAGGCCAGCGACTTCTTGTGCGCCCCCAAACGCTTCTCATCGACATAGAGGTCAAAGAGCCGGACATCGGCCAAGAGTGCGCCGCCGGCGCTCTGCATCACCTGTTCGAGGCGCTCGGCGGCCACCTGGTCGTCGACGACGATGGCCAGATCGCGCTGGACGGCAGGGTATTGGGGGACAGGCAGATATGCCCGCATGGCCTGGCTGGCGTTCAGCAAGGCCTGGACATCAAGGTCAAAGGCCACGACCGCGGCCTCGATCTCGAACTTCTTGGCCACCCGGGGATCGAGCTCGCCCAGCCAGCCGAGCTCACGCTTGCCGGACATGACCCGGGCAGCGCGCCCGGCCTGGAGCCAGGGCAGGCTGGCGTCCGCGACCGCCAGATAGCGGGTCTTTTGGATATGCAGCTGGTCAAGCAGGCAGTCCAGGATGCCCTTGGCATCAAAGAAGTCGGCTGCCCGCGCCGTTTGGTTCCAGGCGGGCGGGTGCAACGAGCCGACCAGCACGGCCGCCAGGTGGTCGGGCTCACGCGGCAGCTTTTCAGACTCGCCGATCATAAAGACCGCGCCCAGCTCGTAGAGTTGGATGTCAGCGACGCCACGGCTGAGGTTGTAGGCGGCCGAGCGCAAGAGCCCGGGCAAAATGCTGCGGCGCAGCTCGGACTGCTCGGCATTCATCGGGTTGATCAGCTGGACGGCCTGCTCGTCGGCTGCAAAGCCCATCTGCAGCTTCTCGACGTCGCCATCCAGGGCAAAGCTATAGGTCATCGTCTCATTTAAGCCGCATGCCCTGAGGCTCTGCCCGATTGTCTGGCGGCGTTCTTCTTCGAGCGTTTGGCGGCCGAGGCGGCCCCGCCCGCCCGGCAGGCTGGCCACGACCTTCTCCATACCCCAGATGCGCAGGACCTCTTCGATCAGGTCGATCTCGCGGGTCAGGTCGGGGCGGAAGCTGGGCGGTATGACATCTAGGCTGGCGGCCTCGGCAGCGGCTGCGGGGTCGGCCGGGGCGCCGGCCGCAGGGTCGGCCGGGGTGTCGGCCGGGGTGCCCGCCGCAGAGCCCGACGACCCGGCCAGCGTGACCGTGCAGCCCAGGCGCTGGAGGATGCTGGCGGCCTCGGCCAGCGGTATCGGCGCCCCCGTGATCGCGGCCAGGCGCTGGCCACGGAGCTTTAAGGTAGGCAGTTGCAAAGGCGCCGGGTAGAGGTCGAGGACGTCTGCGCAGACGCTGCCGCCGGCCACCTGGACGATCAAGGCCGCCGCCCGCTCGGCCGCCAAGAGGCAGGTCTCGGGGTCGACGCCACGCTCAAAGCGCGCCGAGGCTTCGGAGAAGAGCTGCAGCTTGCGGCTCGTGCGCGAGGTGTGGGCACCCGAGAACGCTGCCGACTCGAGCAATATATCGACCGTCTGGTCACTGACCTCGCTGTCCAGGCCGCCCATTACGCCGGCCAGGGCAACGGTCGCCCCGCGCCCGCCGTTGGCGTTGCCGTCGACGATACAGGTGATATCGGCATCCAGCTCGCGCCGCACGCCGTCCAGCGTCGTAAAGGCCTCGCCAGCCGCCGCCGCCCGTACGACGATCGAGCGCCGGCCGGCGCTGTCAGCCACCAGCGTGTTCAGGTCAAAGGTATGCAGGGGCTGGCCATACTCGAACATGATGTAGTTAGAGACATCGACGATGTTGTTGATCGGGCGGGCACCCGCTGCCGTCACCCGGTCAACCAGCCATTGGGGAGAAGGGCCGACCTTGACGCCCCGGATGACCTGCGCCGTATAGCGCGGGCAGCGCACTGCATCGTCAATCTGCAGGCTCAGCAGGTCTGCGGCCTGCCCGGCGCGGGGCGGCTCGGCAAAGCGTTGTTCGAGGCCGTAGGGCTCGTCATAGACCGCCCCGATCTCGCGCGCCACGCCCAGCATGCTCATGCAGTCCGGGCGGTTGGGGGTGATCTCGAGGTCGAGGACGGTGTCGGCCAGCTCGAGGTACTCGGCAATCGGCAGGCCGATGGGGGCCTGCGCAGGCAGCACCATGATGCCATCGGCATCGCTGCCGATGCCCAGTTCGCGCGCCGAGCAGTTCATGCCGCGCGACTCGATGCCGCGCATCTTGGCCTTTTTGATCGTCAGGCCGCCGGGCAGGATGGCGCCGACCAAGGCCACCGGCACCTTGTCGCCGGCCACGAAGTTCTGGGCGCCGCAGACGATCTGCAGCCTTTCGGGCTGCCCGTCCGGCCCCAGCGCCCAGTTTCCGACATCGACCTTGGTCACCCAGAGGTGGTCGGAGTCGGGGTGGCGCTCACGCTCGACGATCTGCCCGACCACGATCTTCTCGAGGCCATCGCCCAGCGGGATCACGGCATCGACGGCCGTGCCGGTCAGGTCGAGCCTGCTCGTCAGGGCCTGGATGTCACTCGGCAGCTTGACCAATTGCTTTAACCAGCGTAAAGAGACTCTCATAGCACACCTGTCTAAATAGGGTTATCTGTCAAATAAACGGCCGCCTGGGCCTTCTCCCCCAAAAAAACCGCAAAAATCAGAACTGGCGCAAGAAGCGCATGTCGCCTTCGAGCAGCATGCGCAGGTCCGAGACGTTGTACTTGAGGGCGGCGATGCGCTCGACGCCCATACCAAAGGCAAAGCCGCTGTATTCTTCGGGGTCGATGTCGACGAAGCCCAAGACGTTGGGGTCGACCATGCCGCAGCCGAGTATCTCGAGCCAGCCCGTGCCTTTGCAAAAGCGGCAGCCCTGGCCATGGCAGATGCCGCAGCTGACGTCGACTTCGGCCGACGGCTCGGTAAAGGGAAAGAAATGCGGGCGAAAGCGGGTCAGGCGCTCGGCACCGAAGACCTGCTTGCAAAAGTAGTCGAGCGTGCCCTTGAGGTCGGCAAAGCTGATGCCTTTGTCTACGACCAGGCCCTCGACCTGCGTGAACTGGGGCAGGTGGCTGGGGTCGGCGACGTCGCGGCGGTAGACCCGCCCGGGCGAGAGGATGTAGATGGGCGGGCGCTGTTTTTCCATGACGTGGATTTGGGCGCCGGAGGTCTGCGTGCGCAGCACGACGTCGCTCTCGCCCGAGATGGCGGCTTGCGCGCCCGAGCGGTCGACGACGTAGAAGGTGTCTTGGAGGCCGCGCGAGGGATGGTCGGGCGGCGTGTTCAGGGCCGTGAAGTTGTAATAGTCGGTCTCGACCTGTTGGCCGGCCTCGACCGAGTAGCCAAGGCCGCGAAAGATGTTCACGATCTCTTCGGTCAGGCGGCTGATCAGGTGCTGGCTGCCGACCGTGTTGGTGCGCCCAGGCAACGTGACGTCTAAGGCGCCGGCGCTGATGCGCTTCTCAAGCTCGGCCGCAGCCAGGTGCTCGCGCCGTTCGGCCAGGCGCTCCTCGATCTGGTCGCGCAGGCTGTTGGCAGCCTGGCCGAATTCGGCACGCTTTTCTTCAGCCAGCTGCCCAAGGCCGCGGAGCAGGGCGGTCAGGCTGCCTTTCTTGCCCAGCACCTCGACCCGCAGGTGCTCTAGTTCGGCCGTGTCTTTGGCGGCCGCGATGCGCGGGAGGACCGCTTCGGCCAGTTCGTCGATCGTCTTCAATGCTCACACCTGTCTTTTTTACCTGCTTGCCTGTGCGCGCCTTGGCTGATCTACCAGCAGATCGACCGGCGACTGCCAGCGGATCTGGCGGCGGGCCAGCGGATCTGGCGGCGGGCCAGCCGACGCTTGCTTTCTGATGCCATTATAAAAGAGGCGGCTCCCTTCATAGATCAGGAGCCACCTCTTATCCTAACGCTTTTTCTCAAACGGTGCGTGGCTGATTACTGCTTGGTAAAGACCATGCCTTGTGTTTGCCCGTCGGTATCCAACGATAAGCTGATGGTGTCGCCATCCAACGTCAGATTCAAAGTGCCCGAGCTGTCCGAGACGGTGATCGTGTTGCCACTCTGGGTGTAGGTGGTCGAGATGACCCCGCCGGAATACGAACCGAACTCAAAGTTGATGTTCTTGGAATCGACGATCTCGACATAGTAGTCGGTCGGGGTGAGCACCGAGGACAGGTCGCTGCCCTCGACAGTCATGCCGTTCACGCTTACTTGGGTCAGCGTGTACTTGCCTGCCGCCGCGGTTGACGTTGCGCCACCACCGCAACCAACCAATGCTCCCAGCGATAAGGTTGCGACCACCAGGGCCGCAAAGATTATCAGATAACGCTTTCTCATTGCTTCCTCCTTGAAACGAAATTTCCCGTCCTGCCACTTTAGCATTGCTGCCAAGCATATCAGTTTTAGGCTACCAGAGAATAGATGGCAAATGATGGATTTTTTATGATTATGGTAACTGGATGAAAAAGAGGCTGGCACCGTTGACAACCAGTCTCAAAAATCCCGCTTTTTCAAGAAGGAGCGAGAGAGCAGATAGGCGGTGCAGGCGAAAACGACCAGGATACAGGTCATGACCACCATCAGACCTGAACTGCTCAACGCCTGAATGAGAGGGCCAGGTGATGATCCAACTTGATTATTGCCAGATAGAATGAGCCCAAACACAGCACCCAATATGAGAAAAACAGCAAGTACTGGGATTGCAATGGCCAGGTATCTAGCCCTTCTATAACTTACTTTGAAATAGACAGGAAATTGTACTGTAGTACACAATAATATAATTATTGAGAGTAGAATCCAAATTTGTGGAGAAAAGCTTAGCCCCCACTGGAAGCCCACAAGAACAGCAACGAAATATCCCAAGGCGCAAATTGGCAGACAAAAAACAATAGACATAATATGGAGCACCAATGTAGAGAAGAACCTACCAGCTACTATGCTTGACCGGCTTAACCCCAGTGAGGCGTAAAGCACATAGGTATTGTTTTTCTCATCATAAAAAAACAGCATGAGGTTATACACCAGCCCCATAAAGACGCCTAAGACCAGGCATGCCCAGATGTTGCTCGCCAGAAAATCCCAACCTGGATAGAAAGGCAGTAGGCCTTTCTCAATATCTTTGACCTTCCAATCCTCATTATAGAACGGCTTATCTAGCACCACGCCGATCTCTGAATTCTGCCTGATGACCTTATCCTGCCCAAAAAACCTTATGCTCCCTGAGTCGCACAGCACCATATTCAAGATCATCTTGATGATTGTGGTTTTACCAGCGCCGTTTGGCCCGACAAGCCCGGTTATACATCCGGCTGGCACATCGAAACTCAAGTCTTTGATGCCGGATGACCCATCAGGCTTGCAAAGCCCACGGATCTCTAATGCGTTTTCTGTCGTACAGCCCAGCATAGGAATCAGACCCACCCCGTCTATTCGCTTGGACAAAACTACTAAGATTTTACACTTTTGCGGATAGCGAGATGGTCTCGGAGCTGGGGCTCAGTGGGCTTTTTGGCGCAAAAGGCGTCTTTCTAGGAGGTCGAAGCATTCGTAGAGCAAGACGCCAAGGACCGCCATGGCAATGATACCGACGAACATCCGGGGATAGTTGATCATCGCCCAGGAGTCGACGATAAAGTAGCCCAGGCCGGTGGAGCCGGCGATGGCCTCGGCAAAGAAGAGGATGGCGATGGCCGTACCAGAGCTGATGCGCAAGGCCGTGATCAGTTCGGGCAGGCAGGCCGGAACGACCACGTGGCGGTAGACGTCAAACGAATGCGCGCCCAGCGAGCGGATCGAGATGATCGCGGCCTCGGGCACGGTGCGCGCTGCGTCACGCACTGTGACCAGCACCTGAAAGAAGATCGTGAGGGCGATCAGGACCACCTTGGGGGCGTCCCCGAGCCCGAGCAAGATCAGCAGCACGGGCAAGAAGACGATCTTGGGAATCGGGTATAAAAGATAGAGCAAGGGAGCAAAGAAGGTGTTCAGGCGCTCGGAGCGCCCGATCACGAGCCCCAGGGGCATGGCCAGGGCCGTGCCGATGAGCATGGCCAGCACCACGCGGTAGAGGCTGATGGCAAAGTCGGGGGCGAGCTTGAGGGCGTACTGGCCGAACAGCGGGATCGTGGCCACCGGCGTGGGCAAGGCTGGGGAATTGATCAGCAGGGCGGCCAGTTCCCAGAAGACCAGGATGGCGGCCAGGGCCCCGATATAGCCGAGCAGCCTACGCATGTAGGGCCTCTTCTTGGCTGACGCCTTCGTATTGGCTTTGCTTGCGCAAGGCCTCACGCAGCTCTTGGCAGCAATCCTGGTAGGCCGCCGTAGAGCGGAAATCCAACTCCCCCATCGCCGGGTTATCGACCCAGGCCTGGATACGGCCAGGCCGCGCGCTAAAGACCGCGATCCGCCGCCCCAAGAAGGCCGCCTCCTCGACAGAGTGTGTGACCAGCACCTGGGCATGGCCACGGGCGTGCCAGAGCTTTAAGAGGTTGTCTTGCATGCCTTCGCGGAGCATGGCGTCGAGTGCACTGAGCGGCTCGTCCATGAGCAAGAGGTCGGCGTCCAAAGTCAGCGCCCGGGCCAGGGCCAGACGCTGGCGCATGCCCCCCGACAGCTCATCCGGGTAGTTTTTGGCAAACTGCGCTAAACCGACCTCGGCCAGGGCGGCCAGCGTCCGCTCGCTGATCTCGGCCCGTGCCCGGCGGCGGATGCGCAGCCCCAGGGCGGCGTTCTCAAAGACCGTCTTCCACGGTAAAAGGCCATACTCTTGGAGGATCAAGGCCGTTGCCTCACGCGGCCGCGTGATGGCCGCGCCGTCCACCATGACCGACCCCGAGGTCGGTTTGAGCAGGCCGGCCGCCAAGAGCAGGGTCGAGGTCTTGCCACAGCCCGAAGGCCCGATCAAGACCAGGGGCTCGCCCTTTTGGAGGTCGAAACCGACACCCGAAAGCGCCGTGATCGACCCGGCGGCCGAGGTGTAATCGAGCGTCAGCCCTTGAAAAGTTAGTATGCTGCCTTCAGCTGCCATGATCCGCCTTCAAGCCCCCTCTATCTACGGCTGAAAACGTTGGTCTGTCCCAAGCCCCCTCTGGGCTCAGTCCAGTGAGAGCGCCCCGGTCTGGGCGTTATAGCTGACGGGCTTTTGCAGGTAGCCTTTGGCATCCATCCACTGCAAGACGGCATCGATGGTGTCTTGGCTGGGCAGCTGGGCCTTGGGGTAGTCGCTGATCGGATAGTCACCGGCAATACTGTCCGGCAATTGGGCGTTTTGGGCCAAGAGGTCGCGATAGCTGTCCGGGTTGGCGGCAATCAGGTCGACGGCCTGGTTCCAAGATGTCTTCAAAGCGTCCATCGTAGCAGCATCAGTGCTGTCCAGAAAATCGCTGCGGGCGATCATCACCGATTGCGAGAGGTTGGCACCCTGGGTATCGTCGGCAATCACGACCAGCCCGTTCTTCTCGCCCATATAAAGCAGTGAGGCCGGCAAGGCAGCGGCCGCAACCTGGCCCGCAGCCACCATCTCGTAGCGCACCGGGACCTTTTTGACCTCGGTCGTGACGATCTGGTCGGGGCTCAGGCCAGCGGCGCCCAAAATGCCGTCGGTCACATACTCGAGGATCGTGTTGGAGCTCAAGGCGATCGGCTGGCCGGCCAGCTGGTCGACCGACGTGATGCCGCTGCTGGGGTTGACGAGGATGCCAAAGCGGCCCTGCTCGGGCGTCAGGCCAAGCGTCACCCAGAGGATGTCGACCGGTGTGCCGCCGGCCTCGAGGCTGGCCGAGACCATCGTATCGGTCATGGCCATGTCGATCTCTTTGGCCGTCAGGGCCGTTGAGAGCTCTTGTGCCGACTGAAAGGTGATGACCTGGACGTCTAGGCCGTTGGCCGCAAAGACGCCGTCTTGGGCGGCCACCCAGTAGGGCAGCATGTCTTCAGTCGGCATGGTGCCGACCTTGATGGTTTTTGGGCTGACGGCAGCGGTGCCGGTCGAAGGGTTGCCAGACGTCTTGTCTGACCCGTCAGAACCAGAGCAGGCGGATAAGAAAAGGCCCATCGAAACGGCCAGGATGATTAGGACTGTGGAGGCCAGCTTGAAAAAAAGCGGTTTGCGGCCATGTTGGTGAGAGGCGTTCGGGCAGGTCATAAAACTCCTTTTAATAGAATAAACGGACAAATGTGTTTGCCTAGTATAACAATTAATCCAAAGCCTGCGGCCTGGCCCGTAAAAACCGTCCCGCGATCTGCGGCCAGTTGCCAGGTCAGTGGGCGACCGCCCAGTTCGGCCCCACGCTGACCTCGGCGATCAAGGGCACCTGAAGCCCAACCACGCCTTCCATGATGCGCTTGACCTCGCGTTTGAGCGCGTCGGCCTCGTCGGCGGCGGCATTGAAGTCTAACTCGTCATGCACCTGAAGGATCAGCTGCGAGCGCAGCCCTTGGTCTTCAAGGTAGGCCTGGACTTGGTTCATGGCCAGCTTGATGATGTCTGCCGCACTGCCCTGCATCGGGTGGTTCATGGCCGTGCGCTCACCAAAGTGGCGCGTGTTGGCATTGGATGAGCCGAGCTCGCGGATATAGCGGCGCCGCCCGAAGAGGGTGCTCACCCAGCCCTGTGTATGGGCCAAGGCGACCGTCTCGTCGAGGTAGCGGCGGACTTGCGGAAAGGCCGCAAAGTAGCGGTCGATCATCTCTTGGGCGTCGGCAAAGCCAATGCCTAAAGACTGCGAGAGGCCGTAGGCCTGCTGCCCATAGACGATGCCGAAGTTCACGGCCTTGGCACGCGAGCGCAGCTCGGGCGGGACGTCTTGGACGGCCAGCCCAAAAAGGTTGGCGGCCGTGGCGGCATGAAAGTCCTGTCCGCCTTGGAAGGCCGCGATCAGGCCCTTATCCCCCGAAAGATGGGCAAGTAGCCTCAGCTCGATCTGCGAGTAGTCGGCCGAGAGAAAGACCGCGCGCTCGGCCTGGATGGCCTGGGCATCGGCCACAAAGGCCAAGCGCACATGCCGCCCCAGCTCGCTGCGGATGGGTATGTTCTGGAGGTTCGGGTCGGTCGAAGAGAGCCGGCCGGTGGCCGTCACCATCTGGTTGAAGCTTGTGTGCACACGCCCGTCACCGGCCACCAGGCGCGGCAGGGCATCGAGGTAGGTGCTTTTCAGCTTGGCCAGCTCGCGGTATTCGAGCATCAGCCCGGGCAGCGGATGCATTGCGCGCAGCTCTTCGAGCACCGAGGCATCGGTCGAGTAGCCGGTCTTTTTTTTCTTCAGCGGCGGCAGCTTGAGGCCTTCGAAGAGGATTGCGCCGAGCTGTTTGGGCGAGTCGAGGTTGAAGTCCTGGCCGGCCGCCTGGATGGCAGCGGCCTTCAGCCCCTCGATCTCTGCCCCCAGCGCGCGGGCCTGCTCGGCCAGCACAGCGGTGTCGATGCGCACGCCCGAGCGCTCCATGGCCACCAGGACGCGCACCAGGGGCATCTCGATCTGCCAGAAACAGTCCTCTGAGCCTTCGTCTTTGAGGCGCTGCTGAAGGCGGTCGGCGGCCAGGGCCAAGACGGCGGCGGCCAGGGCGGTGTCACTGAAGTCGCTGGCCAGACCCGGCAGGCAGAGGCCGGCCAGCGCCTCGATGTCGGCCGGCACTTGCCCCGAATCAAGCAGGTAGGCCGCAAGACGGCAGTCAAAAGCCCCCGCTGCCTGGGCCTCGCCCAGGCCGGCCAGCGCCTCGATGCTGCTGTCCGGCGGTATGAGCTGTTGAAGCAGCGGCTTGAGCTCAAAACAGGCCAGGTTGCCGCGTTCTAAAAGGCGCCTCAGCACAGCGTTGGCACCGTCGGCCGCGCCAAAGCTGAGGGCCGTCTGGCTGCCGGCCACGACCAGCTCGAGCTGGTCCTCACTGAAGAGCCGCCCCGCGTCGGCCGTACTGCGCAGGCAGACGCCTAGCCTCTCGCCCCCCGCCAACAGCCCGTCGAGGCGCTCTTGGGCAGCGGCCCCCGAAAAGCGCAAAAGGCCCTGGAGAAGCGCGGCCTGCCCGGCCATTGACGTCTGCCCAGACAGCCCCGCCCCCTCGGCCAGCTGCCCCTCGGCTGCTTGCCCGCCCGCCCCCTCGGCCCCGCTTGCCGCCTGCAGTGCCGACGGTGTCGTGCCGATCAGCTGCAAGGCCTTCTTCAATTGGCTGGTCAGCGCCAGCTCGCGAAAGGCCTTGGCCACGCCGACGGCCGAATAGGCCGGAAAGCTGACTTGTCGGAGATCGCAATCCAACTCCAGATCGGTCCGGATCGTCGCCGCTTGGCGGCTCAGCCGGGCCAGGTCGGCGTTTGCGCGGAGGTTCTCCCCCAGTTTGCCCTTGACCTCGGCGGCGTGCTCAAGCACGGCGTCAAGGCTGCCGAACTGCTCTATCAGCGCCTGGGCCTTCTTGGCGCCGACCCCCGGCACGCCCGGGATGTTGTCTGAGCTGTCGCCCATGAGGCCGAGGAAGTCGGGCATCTGGGCCGGCCTGACGCCCCATTTGGCCAAGACCGCAGGCGCATCGTAGACGGTCACATCGCTCATCCCGACGCGCGTGTTGACCACCGAGGTCTGCTCGTCGACCAGCTGCAAGACGTCTTTGTCACCGCTCACCAAAAGGCAGCGCGACTTAGGGCCGGCCTGCTCGGCCAGCTGGCGGGCCAGGGTGCCCAAGATGTCGTCGCCCTCCCAGCCCTCAAGCTCGACGACCGGCACGGCCAGCGCGGCCAGCAGCTCTTTGACCATCGGAAACTGGGCTTTCAGGCCGGGGTCGGTGGGCGGGCGCTGGGCCTTGTACTGCTCGATGGCGTCTAGGCGGAAGGCCGGGATGCCGTGGTCGAAGGCACAGATGATGCCGTCTGGCCGAAAATCGTCGTAAAGCTTGAAGAACATGCTTAAAAAGCCGAAGATGGCGTTGGTCGGGCGCCCGTCCGGAGCGCTCATCGGCGTCTGGATGGCATGAAAGGCGCGGTGCATGAGCGAGTTGCCGTCGATTACGGCGATGGTCTGGTGCCCCTCTTCTGGCATATTGTCAGCACTCCTTAGCGATCCCTTTTTCGGCAAAGCCTGATTTGTCGTAATATATTATCAGCACAATTGAGATAATTTTCAGACACTTAGACACTTTGACTTCTGAAAGTCATGAAAGGGATAAAAACACACATGTCTGACATCGAAGCCATCTATGGCGAGCTGGTCTTTAACGACCGGGTCATGCAAGACCGCCTGCCGCGGGCCACTTACAAGGTGCTGGCGCAGACCATCAAACAGGGGCAGCCGCTCGATTCTGATATCGCCAATGTCGTGGCCCACGCCATGAAGGAGTGGGCGATCGAGAAGGGGGCGACCCACTACACACACTGGTTCCAGCCGCTCACGGGCATCACCTCAGAAAAGCATGACAGCTTTATCGACCCTCAGCCGGACGGCTCGACGCTCTTGGCCTTTTCGGGCAAAGAGCTGATCAAGGGCGAGCCAGACGCCTCGAGCTTTCCCTCGGGCGGGCTGCGCGCGACCTTTGAGGGGCGCGGCTACACAGCTTGGGACCCGACCTCCAACGCCTTTATCAAAGACGAGGTGCTCTGCATCCCCACGGCCTTCGTCAGCTACACGGGCGAGGCGCTGGATAAAAAGACCCCGCTCTTACGCTCGATGGACGCCATCAGCCGCGAGGCCAAACGGGTCCTGGGCCTTTTTGGCCAAGAGCCGCAGATGGTCTTTACGACGGTCGGCGCCGAACAAGAGTACTTTTTGATCAAGGAGGAGGACTACAAGCAGCGGCTCGACCTGATCCTCACGGGGCGCACGCTCTTTGGGGCGGTGCCCTGCAAAGGCCAAGAGCTCGAGCAGCACTATTTTGGGGCGATCAGGCCGAACGTCAACCGCTTTATGATAGAGCTGGACGACGAGCTCTGGCGCCTCGGCATCCCGGCCAAGACCAAGCACAACGAGGTCGCGCCCGGCCAGCACGAGCTGACGCCGCTCTTTGAGAAAAGCAACGCGGCCATCGACTCGAACCTCTTGATCATGGAGCAGATGCGCAAGCTCGCCCCCCGCCAGGGGCTGGTCTGCCTGCAGCACGAGAAGCCCTTTGCCGGCATCAACGGCTCGGGCAAGCATAACAACTGGAGCCTCTGCGCCGACGACGTGAACCTCTTAGAGCCGGGCAAGACGCCGGCCGACAACCTCCAGTTCTTGGTCTTTTTGACTGCCGTAGTGGTGGCCGTGGACGAGTACCAGGGGCTTTTACGGATGAGTATCGCAACGGCCGGCAACGACCACCGCCTGGGCGTGCACGAGGCGCCGCCGGCCATCGTCTCGGTCTTTTTAGGAGACGAGCTAGAGGCCGTCGTCCAAGACATCATCGCCTCGAAGCCGCATCAGACCGCCGAGAACGTCATCATGGATCTGGGCGTGAGCACTTTGCCGACGATCTTCAAAGACAATACCGACCGCAACCGCACTTCTCCCTTTGCTTTTACCGGAAACAAGTTCGAGTTTCGGATGCCGGGCTCAGAGATCAACCTCTCGGACGCCAATATGGTCTTAAACACGGCCGTGGCCAAGGCCTTGGCCGACTTTGCCGATGCTACCGAGGGCAAGGCTGACTTCAAGGCGGCGGCGCGGGCGTATATCAAAAAGGCCCTAGGCTTACACCAGCGCATCATCTTCAACGGCGACGGGTATTGTGACGAATGGCCCGAAGAGGCGGCCCGGCGCGGCCTTTTGAACCTGCAAAACACGCCCGAGGCCCTGCCCCAGCTGGTCAGCGAAGAGAGTTTTGCGCTCTTTGAAGAGATGAGCATCCTTTCGCGCAGCGAGGTCGAGAGCCGCTACCAGGTGAAGTTGGACAACTACGCCAAACGGATCAACATCGAGGGCCAGACCTCGATCCGCCTGGCGCGGCGCGAGTACCTGCCGGCCATCATCGAATACTCCAACCTGCTGGCCGCCGCCGCCATCCAAAAGGCGCAGCTCGGCATCAAGGCCAAGGTCGAAGAGTCGATCTTGGCGGCCTTGAATGACTACATCGGGCAGATCTCGAGCGGGCTCGAGACGCTCGAGGCGGCCGTCGAGCAGGCCAATGCGGTTGAAGACCCGCTTCAGAAGGCCCAGACCTACTGCGCCGAGGTGATACCGGCGATGGACTGCATCCGCAAGGCCGTCGATGCGGCCGAGCTCTTGGTCGGCCACGATTACTGGCCGGTGCCTTCGTATAACCGTATGCTTTTTTACACCTGAGGGTTCGGCGGCCTGGCTTCGGCG
>Ga0123354_10010797_pt1 | contig 14095 bp, 20 predicted proteins | sample TergutLab28metaG_2_FD_97872 | JGI IMG/M metagenome (GOLD analysis project Ga0123354, IMG submission 97872) | Labiotermes labralis P4 segment gut microbial communities from Petit-Saut dam, French Guiana - Lab288 P4 | ecosystem: Host-associated > Arthropoda: Insects > Digestive system > Gut ... | reverse complement strand
CACCGGTAATGGTTGGGGAGACAGGAATTGTTTGGAAATGATACAGTGTGTACATGAGCAACATACCGGTAATAGAAGGGGCGAACGGAACTGTTTGGAAATTAGACAGACACTACCTGAGCAACATTCCAGTAATAACAGTGGCGAATAGAATTTATTTGAAATGAGAGATACAGTACCTAAGCAAAATACCGGTAATAGCAGGGGCGACTGGAACTGTTTGGAAAAGACAGACGGACCTGGAGCAACATAACACTAATTGCAGGGGCTAAAGGAATCGTTCGGAAATTAGACAGAGAGTAACGGATTAACGTACCGGTAAGAGCAAGGGCGACTGGAACTGTTTGGGAATGAGGTAGACAGTACCTGAGCAACATACCAGTAAGAACAGGGGCGGGTGGAACCGTTTGGAGTTGATACATAAAGTATTGTGCAACACGCGGGTAATAGCAAGGGCGAATGAAACTGTTTACAATATCTGAGCAACATACAAGTAATAAAGTGGCGAATGGAACTGTTTGGAAAAGAGACAGACACTATCGGAGCAACATACCGGCAAGAGCAGGGGCGAATAAAACTGGTTGGAAACTAGACAAACAGTGCCTGAGCAACATACTGGATATAGAAGGGCGATTGGAACTGTTTGGAAATGAGACAGACAGTAGATGAGCAACATACCGGTAATAGCAGGGAAGACTGAATCACTTTGAAATTGATAGAAACAGTACCTGAGCAACATACCGGGTGTAGCAGGGGCGACTAAAACAGTATGTGTACAATACAGGCAATAAATATGCAACATACCGTTAATAGCAGGGGCGAATGGAATTTTTGGAAGTGAGAAAGACAGTACTTAACAAGATACCGGTAATAGAAAGGGCGACTGGAACTGTTTGGAAATGAGATAGACAGAAAATGTTCAAAGTACCTGTAATGGCAGGGGCGACTCGATCTGTATGGAAATGATACGGACAATACGTGAGCAACATACCGCTGATAGCGTGGCTACTAGAACTGTAAAGAAATGTGAGAGACAATACTTGACAGTATACGTGCATAAGCAGATGTGACTGGAACTTTCTGGAAATGAAACAGACAGTACCTGAACAACATATCGGTATTAGCAGGGATGAATGGAGCGGTTTGGAAATGAGAGAGACAGTATCTGCGAAAATACCAATAATATTTAGGGCGAATCGAACTGTTTGGAAATGAGACAGGCAGAATCTAACTAACATACCGGAAATAGCAGGGACGCCTGAAAATGTATGGAAATGATAAATGCAGTACTTGTGCAAAATAACGGTAATAGCAGGGGCGACTGGAACGCTTTGGGAATGAGAGAGACAGTACCTGAAAAAATACTGGTAATAGCAGTGTCGATTGAAAATGTTCCGAAATGATCCAGACAGAACCTGAGCAAAATACCTGTAATATCAGGGGCGAATGGGAATGTTTGGAAATGAAACAGACGGTACCTGAGCATCTTACCGGTATTAGCGGGTCGAATGAAACTGTAGGAAATTACACAGAGACTATCTGAGCAAAACACCTGGAATAGCAGGGGCGAATTAAAAATTTTTGGAAATGAGACAGACAGTAGCTGAGCAATATACCTGTAATAGCAGGGGCGACTGGAACTGTATGGAAATGATAGAGACAGTACCGAGCAACATACCTGTAATAGTACAGGCAAATGAAACTGTATGAAAATGAAAGACACAAAGCCTGATCGAAATACAGGTACAAGAAGGGGCGATTGGAAGTGCTCGGAAATGATACAGGTACAACCTAAGCAACACACCAGTAATAGTAAGGGCGACTGGATCACTTTGGGAATGATACAGGCAGTACGTGAGCAATATACCATTAATAGCAAGGGCGAATGGAACTGTTTGGGAATTATGCAAACAGGACGTGAGCAACTTACCGGTTATAGCAGATGCGACCGGAACAGTTTGGAAATGAGACAGACAGTACTTGAGCAACATACCGGTATTAGCAGGGGCGAAAATGTCCGTTTGGAAATGAGAGAGGCAGTACCTGAGCAACATACCCGTATTAGCAGGTGCGACTGGAACTGTATGAAATGGAAGAGACAATAAATGTGCAACATACCGATAATAGCAGGGTCGAATGGAAATCTTTGGAAATATGACAGCCAGTAACTGAGCAACCTACCGGTAATAGAAGGCGCGAATGTAAATGTGTGGAAAAAATACACCCAGTACCTGAGCAACATACCGGTAACACATGGGCGAATGTAACTTTTTCGAAATTATAGAGACAGGATCTCAGCAATATATCGGTAATAGCAAGGGAGACTGGTAATGTTTGGTAATGTGACAGACACTATCTTATCAACATATCGGTAATAGAAAGGGCGGCTGGAACTGTTTGGAAATGAGAAAGTACCTGAACAACGTACCTGTAATGGCATGGGCGAATGGAACCGTTTGGAAATGATAAAAACAGTAACTGAGCAACAGACTGTTATAGCAGGGGCGAGTTGAAATGTTCGGAAATGAGACGAAGATTACCAGAGAAACATACAGGTAATGGCAAGGGCGATTGGAAGTGTTTGGAAATTAGACTCATTGTAACTGAGCCACACACCGGTAATAGTAGGGGCGAGTGGAACTGTTTGGAAATTAGAGAGAAGGGTAAATCAGCAACATACCGGTAATGGCAGGGGCGAATTGAAGTGTTTGGAAATCAGACAGACAGTACGTAAGAAACATACCTTTAAGAGACGGGGCAACAGAAACTGTTTGGAAATGAGAGACAGTACTTTTGCGAAATACTGGTAACAGCAGGGGCGATTGGAACTGTTTGGAAATGAGATAGACCGTACCTGAGGAACATACCGGTAATACAATGGGCGACTGGAACTGTTTTGATATTATATAGCAGTATATGAGAAACATATCGGTAATAGCGTGGGCGACAAGAACTGTAGGGTAATGTGAAAGACACTACCTAAGCAATATATCGGTATTAGCAGAGGCGACTTGCAATGATTAGAAATGATAGAGACAGTATCTGAGCGACATAGCGGTAATAGGATGGGTGACTGGAGCTGTTTGTGAATGAGACACAATATATGAACAAATTTCCGGTTATTGCAGGAGCGAGAGGAACTGTTTGGGAATGAGAGAGACAGTTCCTGAACAACATTCCAGTAATAAAAAGGGCAAATGAAAATGATTGAAATAGATATAGACAATACAGGTAATAGCGGGGGCGAATTGGTACTGTTTGGAATTGAGACAGACAATATATGAGCAACATACCGGTAATAGCAGGGGCGAATTATACTGGTTGGAAATGATAAAGACAGTAAATTAGCAAAAAACCGTAAACGCAAGGGCGAATGGAAATTTTTGGTGATGATACAGACAGTATATGAGCAAAATACCAGTAATAAAAGGACGACTAAAACTCTTAGGAAATGAGATAGACAGTACCTCAACAATATACCGGTAATAACAAGAGACAATGGAACTGTTTGAAATGAGACAGACTGTTCCTGAGTAACATACCAATAACATTAGGATCTATGGGACTGTTTGGGAATAATACAGACAGTACATGAACAAAATACCGGTAATAGCAGGGTCGAGAGTAACTGTTTAGAAATGAGACAGACAGAAACTGAGAATCATACGGGTAATAACAGAGGCGAATGGAATTGTTTGGAAATGATACAGACACTACCTGATCAACATAGCAGTAAAAGCTGGGGCGATTTGGAACTGTTTGGAAATGAGACAGACAAAACATGACCAAAATACCGGTAATGCAGGGGAGACTGGTACAGTATGGAAATGAGACAGACAGTACACGTGTACCATACCAGTAGCAGCAGAGGCGACTGGAAATGTTCGGAAATGTTAAAAACAATAACTGAGAAACCCAACCGTAAGAGCAGGGGCGAATGTATCTGTATGGAAATGAGAAACACAGAACCTGAGAAACACACCGGTAATTGCAGGGGCGACTGGAAATGATTGGAAATGATACAAACAGCATTAGAGCAATAGACCGGTATTAGCAAGGGTGACGGGAACTCTTTGGAAATGTGACAGAGTGAAATTGAGTAAAATTCTGGTAATAGCACGGGCGAATGTAACTGTTTGGAAATGAAAAAATAGCACCTGAGCAACATACCGATAATAGCAAGGGCGATTGAAAATTTTTTGAAATGAGACAGGCAGAACCTGCGCAACATACCGGTAACAGCAGGGGCAATATGGACTGTTTGGATTTGAGACAGACAGTACATGAGTAACATACCGGCAATAGCAGGGGCGATTGGAACTGCATGGAAATAATAAGGCAGTACCTGAGCAACACAAAGGTAATAAAATTGACGACTGAACTGTGTGGAAATGAGAGAGAGACTGTACCTTAGTAATATATCATTATTATAAGGAGCGAAAGGAATTGTTTGGAAATGATACAGACAGTACTCGAACAACACACCGGTAAAAGCAGAGGCGACTGAAAATGTATGGAAATTAGACAGACAGTACCTGAGCTACATACCGGTAATAGGAGGGGCGACTAGAAGTTTTGGAATGAGACAGACTGTATATCAGCAACATACCGGTAATAGCAGGGGCGACTTGAATTGTTTGGAAGGAGACAGACAGTAACAGAGCAACATACCAGAAATAACAGGGGCGAATTGAACAGTTTGGGAATTATACAGATAGTATGAGAACAACATTCCAGTAATAGCAGGGGCGAAATTTAACTTTTGGAAATGAGACAATCATTGAGGAAAATACCGGTAATAGCAGGTGCGAATGTAACTGTTTGGAAATGAGACAGACAGTACCTGAGAAACATTCCGGTAATAACAGAGGCGAAAGGAAACTTTGGTCATAATACAGACAGTACCTAACCAACACACCGGTAAGAGCAGGGCGAATTTGTACTAGTTGAAAATGAGACAGACAATACCTGGACAATATACCGCTAATAAAAGGGGCTACTAGAACAGCCTGGAAATGATACAGACAATAACTGAGCAAAATACATGTAGTAACAATGGCGAATGGGACAGTTTGCGAATGATAGAGACAGTACCTGAGCAAAGTACCGGAAATAGCATAGGCGATAGTTACCGTTTGGAAATGATACATATAGCAACTGTGCAACACACCGGTAATAACAGGGGCGACTGGAACTGTTTGTAAATGAGAGAGAGTGTACCTGAGAAATATACCGGTAGTACAGGGGCGACTGGTACAGATTGGAAATGAAACAGACAGTACCTGAGAAATTTACATTTAATATCAGTGGCCAATGGAACTGTTTCGAAATTTGATTGACAGTACTTGAGCAATATAACGGTAATAGCAGGGGCGTGTGGAAATGTTTGGAATTTAGAAAGACAGTAGCTGAGCAACATACCGGTAATAGCAGGGGCTATTCGAAATGTTCGTAAATGAGAGAGACTGTACCTGAGCAACATACCGGTTATAGCAGCGACGACTGGACCAGATTGGATTCGATAGAGACAGTACCTGAGCAACTTTCCTGTAATAGCAGGGGCGAATGGAACGGTTTGCAAATGATAGAGGCAGTACCTGAGCAACATACCGGTAATAGCGAGGGCGAATGTCACTGTTTGGAAATTAGACATAGAGTAACTAAGCAAAATACCGGTAATAGAAGAGGCGAATTGAACTGTTTGGAAATGAGAGAGAAACACCTTTTGCAACATACCGGTAGTAGCAGGGTCGACTGGAAATGTTTGGAAATGACACAGACAGTACATGAACAAAATTCCGGTAATAGCAGGTGAGACTGGCAAGGTTTGGAAATGATTTATACAGTACATGAGCTATAAACCGGTATTAGCTTGGGCGACTGGAACTGTTTGGAAGTGTGAGAGACAGTACTTGAGCCATATCCCGATAATAGCAGAGGCGACAGGAACTATTTGGAAATGATTCATACAGTACATGGGCAAAATCCCGGTAATAGAAGGGGTGACTGTAGCTGTTTGGAAATTAGACAGACAGTACATGAGCAACATACCGGTAGTAGCAGGGGCGACTGGAACTCTTTGGAAATGATATAAACATTACATGAGCAAAATACCAGTATTAGCAAGGGCGACTGGAACAGTTTGGATTTGAGAGAGACATAACCTGAGCGACATACCGGAAAAAGGAGGGGCAAATGAAAATGTATGGAAATGATACAGACAGTATCTAAACAACATACCGGTAATAGCAGGTGTGATGGGAATTGTTTGGAAATAAGCGAGATAATATCTGCGCAAAATACCGGTAATAGCAGGGTCAATTGCAACTCTTTTGAAATGAAACAGACAGTAACTGGACAACATACCGGTAATAGCTGGGTCGACTGGAAGTTTTCGGAAACGAGACAGAGAGAACCTGAGCAACATACCTGTAATAAAAGCGTGAATGGGACTCTATTGAAATAAGAAAGTCAGTACCTGACAACAAACTCGTAAGAGGAGGTGCGACTGAAAATGTACGGAAATGATACAGTAACTATCTGAGCAACATCCCGGTAATAGCAGGGGCGAATAGAACTGTCTGGAAATGAGAGAGGTAGTTGGTGAGCAACATACCCGTAATAACAGTGGTGACTGGAACAATTTGAAAATGATACAAACGGTACCCAAGCAACATACCGTTAATAGCAGAGGCGATTGGAACTGTATGGAATTGAGACAGACAGTACCTAATCAAAATACCGGTAATAGCATTGGCGACTGGAAATAGTTTAGAAATGACAGGACAGTACCAGAGCAAAATACCGGTAATAGCAGGGGCGATTGGAATAGTTTGGAAATGAGACAGACTGTACTTGAGCAACATAAGGGTAATGGAAGACCGACTGAAACCGTTTGGAAACGATAAAAACAATACACGAGCAACATACCGGTAATATCAGAGGCGAATCGAACTGTATGGAAATGAAACAGACAGTATTTGATTATAATACCGGTAATAGAATGGGCATTTGGAACTGTTTGCAAATGATACAAACAGCATCTGAGGAACATACAGTAGTAAAAGGAACGAATGGGCGAATGAAACTCTTTTGGATGGTACATACAGTACCTGAGCAAGATACAGTAATGACAGGGTCGAATGGACTGTTTGGGATGATACAGACAGTACCTTAGCAACATACCGGTAATAGCAGGGGAGAATTGGAACTGTTTGGTAATTAGACAGACCATACAACAGCAACAAACCTGTAACAGCAGGGGCGACTGAAACTGTTTGGGAATGATGCAGACATTATCTGAGCAACTTACCGGTAGTAGCAGGGGAGAATTGGAACTGTTTGGTAATGAGACAGACCATACCACAGCAACAAACCTGTTACAGCAAGGGCGACTGAAACTGTTTGGGAATGATACAGACAGTATCTGAACAACATACCAGTATTAGCAAGGGCGACTTTGAACTGTTTGTAATTCAGACCGGCAATAACTGAGCAACATACCGGTAAGAGCAGAGGCGATTTGAATTGCGTGGAAATTAGACGGACAATAACTAATCAACATACCGTTAATAACAGGGGCTAATGGAAATGTTTGGAAATGATAAGAGACAGTATCTGAACAAAATACCGTTAATGACAGGGGCAAAAGAAATGTTTGGAAATGAGACAGACATAATCTGAGCAAAATACAGGTAATAGCAGGGGCGAATATAACTGTTTGGAAATGATACAGATAGGACTCGAGCAACATAACGGAAAAATCAGGGGCGAATGGAAATGTTTGGATTTGAGACAAACATTTCGTGAGAAAAATCCCGTTAAAAGAAAGGCGACTGGAACCGTTTGGAAATGAGACAGACCGTACCTGAGCAACATACAGATAATAGCCGGGGCGACTGGAATGGTTTGGAAATGATATGGACTGTACCAGAGCAAAATACTGGTAACAAAATTGCGACTGAAACTGTTTGTAAATGATAAAGACAGTACCCGAGGAACATATGTGTTGTAGCAGAGGCGACTGGAACTGTATGGAAATTACAGAAACAGTATGTGTTTAAAATACCGGTAATAGCTTTGGCGATTGGAACTGTTTGGAAACGATACAAACACCATCTGAGCAGAACACATGTGATGGTAGAGGTGACTAGTACTCTTTGGACTTGATAGAGTCAGTATCTGAGCAACATAAAGTAATAAGACGAGCGAATGGAAATGTTTGGGATGATACTGACAATACCTGAGCAACATACCGGTAATAGCAGGGGAGACTTGAAACTGTTTTGAAATGAGACAGTCAATACATGAGCAACATACAGGTAATAGCAGGTTCGACGGGAACTCTATGGAAATGATACAGACAGTACCCGTGCAAAATATCGGTGATAGCATAGGCGATTTTGAATTGTTTGAAAATGTGGCTGACAATAACTTTGCAACATACCGGTAATAGAAGAAGCGACTGGAACTGTTTGGAAATGAGACAGACAATACCGGACAACATACCGATAATAATAGTAGAGAGTGGAACTGTTTGGGACTGATACAGACAGAACTTGAGTAACATTCCGGTAATAGCAGGGGCGTCTTGGAACTGTTTGGAAATGAGACAGACAATATCTGAGCAAAACACCGCTAATAGCAGGAGCGAATATAACTGTTTGGAAATGAAACAGACAGTACATAAACACCCTACCGGTAATAAGAGGAGCGACTAAAACTGTTCGGAAATGTAGCAGAGAGTACCTGAGCAACAAACCCGTAATAGCAGGGGGAATGAATTTAAATGAAAATGGGAAACACAGTACCAAAGCAACATACCGGTAATACCAGGGGCGAATGGAAAAGTTTGGAAATGATAAAGGCATTAACTGAGCAATAGACCGGAATTAGCAGTGGAGATGGGAACTGTTTTAAAATAAGAGAGAGAGAAAATGAGGAAAATACAGGTAATAGCAGGGTCGACTGGAAATGTTTGGAAATGAGAAAGACAGTACCTGAGCAACATACCGATAATAGCAAGGGCGACTTTAACTGTATTGAAAAGAGACAGGCAGTACCTGAGCAACATACCGGTAATAGCAAGGGCGACTGAATCCTTTTGGAAATGAAAAAAGGTACCTTAGCAACATACTGGTAATAGTCGGGGCGAATGGAAAAGTAAAGAATTGATAAGGACAGTACTTGAGCAACATCCCGGTAATAAAAAGGGCGAATGAAAGTGTGTGGAAATGGGACTGACTCTACCATAGCAACATACCGTTATTAGCAGGGGCCAATGCAAATGTTTGTAAATTATACAGACAGTAACCGAGCACCATACCGGTAATAGCAGAGGCGAACGGATATGTATGGAAATGAGACGGACAGAAACTGTGCAAAATACCGGTAATAGTAGGGGCGACTGGAAATTTTAGAAATGTGAAATCTGTAACTGAGCAACATACCGGTAATATCAGGGGCGAATGGAAATCTTGGGGACGAAACAGACACTACCTGAGCTACATACCGGCAACAGTAGTGGCCAATTGAACTGTTTGGTAATAAGAAAGACAGTAACTGAGCAACATACCGGTAATAGTAGGGGCGAAAGTAATTGTTTGGAATTGAGGCAGAGAGTAACTGAGCAAATTACTGGTAATAACAGGGGCGACTGGAACTGTTTGGAAATGAAAGAGACAGTAAATGAGCAACATACCGGTAAGAGCAGGGCCGACTGGAACTGTATGGAAATGATACGGACTGTACCTGAGCAACATACCGGTAATAAAAGTGTCGATGGGAACTGTGTGGAAATGAGACAGACTGAACCTGAGCAACATACCGATATTAGCAGGGGCAACTGGAGGCGTTTGGAAATGATACAGACACTACCCTCAAACCTACCGGTAATAGCTGAGGCGACTGGAACTGTATGGAAGTGTGACAGACATAACTTAAATAAAATACCGGTAATAGCAGGGTCGAATGGAAATATTTGGAAATGATTCAGACAAGACTTGAGGAAAAGACCGGTAATAGGAGGCGCGATTGGAAATGTTTGGAAATGAGAGAGACAATATCTCAGCGACATACCGGTAAGAGCATGGGCGACTGGAAATGTTTGGAAATGAGAAGGACAGTCCTTGAACATTATACCGGTAAAAACAGGGACGAATGGAGCTATTTTGAAATGAGACAGGCAGTACTTGAGAAAAATTCCTGTAAAGCAGGGGCGAATGTTATAATTTGGGAATGATACAGACAGTAATTGAGCAAGATACCGGTAATAGCAGGGGCTACTGGAAATGATTAGAAATGAGGCAGAGAGTATCTGAGAAACATCCCGGTAATAGAAGGGGTGAAAGGTATAATTTTGAATGTTACATACAGTACCTGAGCAACATACCGAAAAATCAGGGACGACTTGGAAATATTTGGAAATGAGACAGACAATAACTGAGCAACATACCGGTAATAACAAGGGCGATTGGAACACTTTAGAAATGATATAGACAGTACATGAGCAATATGCCTGTAAAAGCAGGGGCGAATGTAACTCTTTGGAAAGGAGACAGACAGTAACTGAGCAACATACCGGTAATAGCAGGGTCGACAGGAACTGATTGTAAATGATAAAGAGAGTACCTGAGCAACATAACGGCATTATCTGGGATGACGAGAACAGTTTGGAAATGGGACAGAGAGTACCGAAGCAAAAAAACTGTAATAGCAGGGGCGAATGGAACTGTTTGGAAATGATAGAGACAGTAATTTTTTAACATACCGGTAATATTAGGGGATACTGGAAGTGTTTGGAAATGAGACAGGCTGCACCTGAACAACACACCGGTAATAGCAGGGGCGATTGGAACTGTTTTGGAATGAGACATACAGTACCTGCGCAAGATACCGGTAATAGCAAGGGCGACTGGAATTCTATGGATATGTTACGGGCAGAACGAGAGCATCATACCTGTAACAAAATGCGCGACTGGAACTGTACGGAAATGAGATAGACTCTAAATTAGCAAAATACCGGTATTAGTAGGGGCGAGTGGAACCGTTTGGAAATGGTACAGAAAGTACCCGAGAAACATACCCGTAATACTAGAGGCGACTGGAACTGTATAGAAATGATGCAGAGAGAACGTTTGCAAATTACTTGTAATAGCAGGGGCGAATATAACTGTTTGGAAATGAGACACAGAATACCTGAGCAGCTTACCGGCAATAATAGGGGCGAATGGAACTGTTTTGAAATGAGAGAGACAGTACCTGGGCAACATACCAGTAATAACAGAGGCGACTTGAACTGTATGGAAATGAGTGAGTTCGTACCTGAGGAAAACACCTGTACTAGCACGCACGTCTGAAAATATTCGGAAATGATAGATATCGTATCTGAGCAACACACCGGTAATAGCAGGGGCGCCTGAAACTGTTTGTAAATGGACAGACTGTATCTGAGCAATATACCGTTAATAGCATGGCCGAATGGAACTGTTTGGAAACGAGAAAGACATTACATGTACAACATACCGGTATTAGCAAGGTCGACTGAAACTGTTTGGAAATGAGTCTGATAGTACTTGAGCAACATACCGGTAAGAGCACGGGCGAATGGAAATGTTTGGAAATGAGATTGACAGTATCTGAGCAACATACTGGTAATAGCGGGGGCCAATAGATACGTTTGGAAAAGTTACAGACAGTATCCGAGCAAAATACCGGAAATAACGGGGGCGAATGAAACTATTTGGAATGATAAAGACAGTACCTAAGCAACATACAGGTAACAGTAGGGCGACTTGGAACAGTTTGGAAATGAGACCGACAATAACTGAGCAACATATCGGTAATAGCAGGGGCGACTGGAACGGTTTGGAAATGATACAGACACTACCTGAGAAAAATACCGGTCGTAACAGGGGCGAATAGAACCGCTTGGATTGTGACAGAGAGTCCTGAGCAAATTACCGGTATAAGCAGAGGCGAATGGAACTGATTAGAAATGAGGTAGACAATACCTGAGGAATGTGCCGGTAATAAAAGGGGCCAATGGAACATCCTGGAAATGATACACACATTACATGACCAATATACCGATAATAACAGGGGCGAATGAAACTGTTTGGAAATGATATTGACAGTACATAAGCAACATACCGTTAATAGCAGGGGCCAATCGAAAACTTCGGAAATGAGAAAGACAGTATCTGAGCAACATAAACGTAAAAGCAGGGTCGAATGAAACTGCTTGGAAAAGTGTCAGGCAGTACCTGAACATCATACCGCTAATAGCAAGGTCGAATAAAACTATTTAGAAATGAGACAGATAATACCTGAGCTTCATACCGGAAATAGGAGGGGCGACTGGAAATATTTGGAAATTATATGGACAATAACTGAGCAACATACCAGTAACAGCAGGGGCGAATCTGACTTTTGGAAATGAGGCAGGGGATACCTAAGCAACATACCGGTAATAGCACGGGCGACTGGAACTGTTTGGGAATGATACAGACAATACGTGAGAAACATACCGGTAATAGCAGAGGCACCTGGACCCGTTTGGAAATGATAAAGTCCGTACCGGAGCAATATACCTGTAATAGCATGGGCGACTTGAATTGTTTGGACATTATACTCACAGTACCTGATCCATATACCGGTATATCAAGGGCGACTGGAATCGTTGCAAATGTGACAGACAGTACCTGCGCAACATACCGGTAATAGCAGGTGCGATTGAAACAGTTTGGAAATGAGACAGACGGTACCTGAGCAACATACCGGTAATAGAATATGCGATTGGAAATGTTTGGAATTGAGACATAGAGTACCTGAGCAAATTACTGGTAATAGCAGCGGCGAATGTATTTGTTTGGAAATGAAAGAGACATTACCTTAGCAACATACCAGTAATAGCAGGGCCGACTGGAAATGATACAGACAGTAGCTGAGCAACTTACCGGTAATAAAAGGTGCGACTTGACTGTTTGCAAATAAGACTAGACTATACCTGAGTAAGATACCGGTATTAGCAGAGGCGACTGGAAGCGTTTGGAAATGATACAGACACTACCCGAGCAACATACCGGTAATAGCAGAGGCGAATGTTATTGTGTGGATTTGAGACAGACATAACTTGTGCAAAATACCGGCAATATTAGGGGCGAATGGAATTGTTTGGAAAAGACACAGACAGTACCTAAGCAACATTCCGGTAATAGGATGTGGATTGAAAATTTTGGAAAAGAGACATACAGTACCTAAGGGACATACCGCTCTAAGCAGGGGCGAATGGGACATTTTGGGAACGAGACAGACAGTACCTGAGCAAGATACCGGTAATAAGTGGGCGAATGGAAATATTTTGGAATGATACAGATAATCCCGAGGCAACATTCTGGTAATAGCAGGGGCGACTGGAACTCTTTGGTAATGAGACAGATACTACGTGAAAAACATACCGGTAATAACATGGGCGAAAGGAATTGTTTTGAAATGAGTGAGGCAGTTCCTCAGCAAAATCCCGGTAAGAAGAGGGGCGAATGGAACACTTTGGTCATGATACAGACAGCACCCGAGCAACATACCGGAAGTAGGAGTGGCGAATCGATCTGTTTAGGTATGAGACCGACAGTACCTGAGATACATCCCGGTAATAACAGGGGCGAATAGTACTGTTTGGGAATGATACATACACTACCTGAGCAACATACCCGTAATATCAGGGGCGACTTGTATCAGTTTCGAAATGAGAAAGACAATATCTGTGCAACATACCGGTAATCGCAGGGGCGACTGTAACTCTTTGGAAATGATACAGACAGTACTCTGAGCAATATACCTGTAATAGCAGGGGCGACTGTAACCCATCGGAAAAGATACAGACAGTATCTGAGCAACATACCGGTAATAGCAGGAGCGAATTGAACTATTTGGCAATGAGCCAGACAATACTTGAGCAACATACCGGTAATATCAGGGGCGAATGTAACTGTTTGGAAATGATATAGACAGTACCTGAGCAACACACAAGTAATAAAATGGGCGATTGGATCCGTGTGGAAATGAGACAGACTGTACCTGAGCAACATACCGGTAT
>Ga0123354_10010794_pt1 | contig 14095 bp, 13 predicted proteins | sample TergutLab28metaG_2_FD_97872 | JGI IMG/M metagenome (GOLD analysis project Ga0123354, IMG submission 97872) | Labiotermes labralis P4 segment gut microbial communities from Petit-Saut dam, French Guiana - Lab288 P4 | ecosystem: Host-associated > Arthropoda: Insects > Digestive system > Gut ... | reverse complement strand
GCTTGCTTCCGTCGCTCCATATGCGAATCCGTTCACCAGCATACTTCCCAATATAAAAAGAACAGCTGCTTTCTTTATCGACAACAAAGAAAGCTTTCCTCGAATTAACATAGAAATAACCGGGCTTTTTAACTGTTCCATTCTATATTCCTTTTACCTTACAAATACAACATGACTTCTATGGCTTTATCATTCTAGCCTATTATTATATATTCTGCTAGTCTTTCTTGTGATTTTTTTGTGAAAAATAAAAAATGCTGATTTACTTTATTTCTTGTAAATATGCTATTAACTGCTGGGCGCGTTCTTTCATGAAAGGAGTTTTGGCTTTAATAAATGCGTTATGGGCATAACGCCTGGCATCATATATTCTTTTCATTTTATATGATATTTTAGCATTGAGTAAATCCGTAGCGGCATAAGATGAATTTAACAAATAAGCTTTGTCCGCATAAAATTTAGCCTGTTTATATTTGCCCGCATCATAATAAATTGAAGCCAGATAAATGGAAGGCGTAAAATTATTTTCATCAAGTTTTATAGACATTAAGAAATCTTCTTCGGCTAAATCGTAATTTTTTTTATCAGAATGAAGCAAACCGGAAAGAAAAAATATTTCGGCGGCGTTATTTTTTGACAAATATTCGCGAACAAGGGCTAACGCCTTATCGGTTTCTGAAATATTTCTGTAACTTGCAACCATATTTATAATAAGTTCTTTATCATCCTCGGCATTGTTTATTTGTTCGTAATAGCTTAAGGCTTTAGAATAAAGTCCGCGCTGAAAATAAGTATCGCCCAGCCTTTTTTTGGCGTATCGGTAATTTTTGTCTACAGAAAGAACCTCTAAAAAGCTTCTTTCGGCAAGGTTGTATAAATTACTCATCAAAAAAACATCGCCCATCTTAGAATTTACCATTACATTTTTTTTATATAATGACTTTGCTTTGCCGTAATAATCCAACGCCAAAGCATAATTTTTTTCCAAAACGGCTATATCGCCGATTTTCAGATAATATTCAAATCTTTTCTTCTTTGAAGGATTTGCGCCAAGCAAATCTTTATATATGTCTTCAGCTTCGGAATATTGTTCTTTTTCGATAAATTTTTCGGCAAGAAGTTCGGTTAAAGCAGTCTTTTCTTTTTTATTTTTAGCATTATATACAGAAGTATATATTTCGTTTATTTCGGAACCTGAAATTTTACTTTCCACAAAATCCTGGGAAAACGATAAAAAAGGAAATAACATAAAACAGACAATAAGTAAGATTCGTATTTTATTCAATTAAATATTTCTCCAGCGTTTTATTTATTATCGCTATTTTTATCTGTTTTACTGCTTTTTTCGCGGCAATAAAACCTTTTTCTATAGTGCCATACGCGCCCGCCATATCTATGGCGCTTATCTCGCCGACTTCAGGACGTATAATAATGTCCGCCTGCCTCAAATTTTCGCCGTCTAAAGCTTTTCCCTGTATATATATAGACTGCATTAACGTTTCAAAAACATTATCGGTACTGTTTTTGCTTATATCTGCGGAAACCGCTACCGCTATTATAATATCCGGATCAAATAGTTTTGCGATATTTACCGGAACATTTTCAGACAAACCTCCGTCAACAAGATATCTTTGTCTGTATTCGACAGGTTTAAAAATTCCAGGCAAAGTAGCGCTTGCCCTTGCGGCAAAACTTACGCTTCCGTCCCTTAAAAGAACCCTTTCGCCGGTATTTAAATCCGTAGCCACGCAAACCATCGGAATTTGAAGCTGGTCAAAACGCAAATCGCCTATATTCTCATTTAAAAAAGTTTCGATTTTTTCATTTGAGAGAAGATTTTCGGTAAAAAGCATAGATAGCATAGAAGTAGCGCTTATATCCGATACGGATTTCCATGTGAAATTTTTGGCTAACTCTTCGGCTTTAGACATAGGCATTCCGGCGCAATAAAAAGCGCCCACTATGGAGCCTATGCTTGTGCCTACAACCAAATCAACGGGAACCTGTTCAGCTTGTAAAACATTAAAAACGCCTATATGAGAGAAACCCCTTGCTCCGCCGCCGCCTAGAACAAGCGCTATTTTAGGCGCTTTTTCCTTGGGAAGCTCCAGCACCCTGTTCCACATGGAATTAATGGTAAATTCTTCTTCGTCAAAATCAAAAACAGAAGACGCAAACGATGTTTGAATACATAAAAAAAACACCGATATTAAAATAATAATGGATTTAAGTGTAAGGAAATCTAAATGATTAATAAATAGACGATTAGTACGAATCAAGTTGAACTCCTACGGCAAGTTCAAGAGCGAAGTAGCTTCTATTCAAATTATGGATTATCTCCAAATCGGCTAACGTGTAATTGCCGGATCTTTCTAAAAGATTAGACGAGACTGCCTGCCTTTTCCAAAAGTTATATTCAAGAAGAGCTTTACTTACTTCAAGCCGGACATTTTCTTCGATTTGAGATCTTTTTAAAGTTGCTTCGCGCGTATTAATTTTACCCTGCCTGTTTCTGGCAAACACACCGCCGTCAAATATCGGAATATTTGCGTTTAAAGCGACATACCAGCTGCTTTCGTCGCCGATTACTCTGTCTCCAAGCCATTCCTGCGCAGCCCCTACTGAAATAGTAGGATATCTTTGCTGCGTAAGAAGATTTACCATAAGTCCGTCCATACTTTCCTGATACTGCGTCATCTGTATTTCAGGTTTAAACTGATATGCCAAAATAATACACTGGTTTAAATCCAAACTTTTAATCTGCGGTTTAAAATCTCCAGAAATATCGGCAATCGTGTTTAATTCAAGACCTATTGCGCTTAAAAGATTGAGCATTTCCCTGTCAAAATTAAATTGTGCTATTTCAATATTTCTTTCCGTTTCTCTGGCTTCCGCTCTGGATAAACCTCTGCCCGATAAAAGAGAATTGTGATATCTTATTGTTTCTTTATAAAATAAACAGTCGTTAAACACGGTTCTTACGTTGTTGACTACACGCATTTTCGCAAGATGTTCTTCGTTTTTCATTTTATTCATATTCATTTCGGCAAGTTTATTTGTGGTTCTTATTCTGCCGCCGCTATAAATGCTCTGCTTAACCGAAAGCCTTGTTGAAAAATAAATATCTTTATAAAGACCGGGCAAATATACAGGCGACGGAGAAAGGTCACCCATAATTATCATCGGTTCTGAATTATTAAACCTTGAAACATTCAGATTTAAATCTATTTTAGGAAAATATAAAGACTTTGATTCTATTATTCTTTGTTTTGCAGCCTCAACGTTTTGCGATTTGATCAAAATATCCTGATTAATCGCCAAAGCCGTTTGCACGCTCGAATCTTCCGTCAATATTCTTTCATAATTTTTCGCATAAGACGGCGCTGCCGAAAAAACAAAGATCAAAGAAATAAAAATTCTAAAAAAAGAAGCTCTTTTCATTTTACGTTCCGTTTCAAAATATTTTTCATTAAAGAAATTTGTTTCGCGACTGATTTTTTGGAAGTTCCGCCATAAGAAGTTTTCATAGATATTATATTAGCCGGATTTATAAATTTAAAAATATCTTCGTCAAAAATCGGGTACTTTTTCGGATAAAATTTATTGTACTCCTGCAAAGAAAGAGAATTCAAAGTTTTGGAATTTTTAACGCAGTATTCGACTATATTTCTTACTACGCCGTGCGCTTCCCTGAAAGGAATATCTTTTCTTGCCAAATAGTCGGCTATTTCCGTGGCCGCGATAAAACCTTTTTCAGCGCTTTTCAATGTATTTTCTTTTACAAACTTTATACTTGCCGTCATTTCATTAACAACTTCCAGGCAAAGCTTAACATTATCAGCCGCGTCAAAAACCGGCGGTTTGTCTTCCTGCAAATCTCTGTTATAAGTAAGAGGCAAAGATTTAACTATCGTAAGCAGCGCAAATAAATCGCCAAAAACTCTGCCGGATTTCCCTCTTATGACTTCCGCGCAATCCGGGTTTCTTTTTTGCGGCATTATTGAAGAACCCGACGTAAATTTATCGGCAATTTTAATATATGAAAATTCGGGATTCATCCAAAGTATTATTTCTTCACAAAATCTCGTAAGATGCAAAGCAATTACAGACATACAAAATACAAACTCTATCGCAAAATCCCTGTCGCTTACAGCGTCCAAAGAATTTTCGCAAACACCGCCAAAACCCAAAATCTTTGCGCTGTAATGCCTGTCTATTTTAAACGATGTTCCTGCAAGAGCCGCGCTGCCCAAAGGCAAAACGTTTATTCTCTTACGGCAGTCTAAAAGTCTTTCTTTATCGCGCTGCATCATCCAGGCATAAGCAAGCAAATGATGAGCAGCCAAAACAGGCTGCGCAGGCTGCAAATGAGTAAAACCCGGCATTATGATATTTGCATTTTCTTCGGATTTTTTGATCATTATTTGCTGAAATTGGCTGATAAGATTTATAAATTCATCGGTTTTATCGCGCAAATAAAGCCTTAAATCAGTAGCGACCTGATCGTTTCTGCTTCTTGCCGTATGCATTTTTCCGCCGACAGGACCTATTCTTCTTATAAGCTCTTTCTCAACGGCATAATGTATGTCTTCTTCTTTTGGCAAAGTCCAGCCGCTGCGAATACTTTTAAGTATGGAGTTAAGCCCCGCAACTATTTTGGAGCTTTCCGCGCGTTTTAAAATCTTACATTTCGCAAGCATTTCAACATGCGCGATTGAACCTAAAATATCTACTTCGGCAAGCCTGCCGTCGAAAGAAAACGATCCGATAAATTGTTCAAAATCCAAATTTTTCATTAATCTCCCCTGCAAAACGTTGTAGTCGTCAGGTTTTAATATTTGAGCTGAAACGAAGAGCGCTAGGCGATGTGTACCGTTGTTAGCAAAGGAGTGTACATGAGCCGACGCGTGATGAAGTTGTAAACCAAATATTGAAACCGTTATTTTTTCTTTCTCATTAGCGCCTGAACCTTAGCCGGTAAACCGAAAAGGTTTATAAATCCTTCGGCGTCTTTTTGATTATAAACTTCATCTTTTTCAAATGTGGCAAGTTCTTCCCAGTAAAGAGAATATTTCGCGCTTCTTGAAACTGGCGTCATGTTGCCTTTATAAAGTTTCAATTTGATTTCGCCCGTAACATACTTCTGTGTATTGTCGATAAACGCGTCAAGAGCTTCTCTTAAAGGCGTAAACCACAAACCGTAATATGCAAGTTCAGCCCATTTATGCGAAAGTTCCTGCTTATAATGCAAAGTGTCTCTGTCTAAAGCCAACTCTTCAAGTTTATGATGGGCTTCATATAAAAGTACCGCTGCTGGCGATTCATATACACCCCTAGACTTCATACCAACAAGACGGTTTTCAACCATATCGGTTCTGCCTATACCGTTTGCGCCGGCTATTTCATTTGCCGTTTCTATAAGTTTTACAGGATCAAGTTTTTTGCCGTTTATTGATACGGGAATCCCTTTTTCAAAAGCTACGGTAACATAAGCCGCTTTGTTCGGCGCTTTTTCCGGCGAAACCGTCATTTGAAACATAGATTCGTCATATTCGTTTTTCATATCTTCCATAACGCCGCCCTCATAGGAAATATGCCACAGGTTGGCATCGGAAGAATAAGGTTTCGCTTTTGTAACGGGAATAGGAATTCCTCTTTTTTCAGCATACTTTATCGCGTCTTCTCTTGAACGTATATTCCACTCTCTCCATGGGGCTATTATTTTTACTCCGGGAATCAACGCTTTAAACGCAAGTTCAAAACGAACCTGATCGTTGCCTTTTCCCGTCGCGCCGTGGCATACCGCGTCAGCTTTTTCTTTTTTAACGATTTCTGCGATTTTTGCCGCTATAACGGGTCTTGCAAGCGAAGTCCCGAGATAATATTTATTTTCATACAAAGCTTCGGCTTTAATAGCGGGGAAAATATAATCGGTCGCGAACTCTTTTTTCGCGTCTATAATATAAGCTTTTGACGCTCCGGTTTTTCTGGCTTTTTCTTTAAGTCCTGTAAGCTCTTTTCCCTGACCGACGTCAACGCATACCGCTATGACTTCGCATTTATAATTTTCTTTAATCCACGATAAAATTATCGATGTATCTAACCCGCCAGAATATGCTACAACTACTTTTTTAACAGAACCTGCGTTTGCCATTTTAGATGACTCCTTAAATTTTTTATATTATAGCATTATTTATACGGCAGCTTTACTCAAGGCTTCGTCAATAATTTTAACCGCGTTATCAACGTCTTTTTTAGTTATTGTCAAAGCAGGCAAAAGCCTTAAAACAGTGTCTTGGGTGCAGTTTATTATCAAACCTTTGTTAAGGCAATAAGAAACTATGTCTCCGCCGGCAATTGAAAGATTAATGCCTAGCATAAAACCCATTCCCCTGATTTCTTTTATTATTGCGCGTTTTTTCTTTAAAACTTCAAGTTTTTTACGCAAATATTTTGCCGTTTGCATAGATTTCTTTAAAAAAGACGGCGAAAGCTGCTTCAAAACCTCAAAAGCCGCCGCGCAGGAAACAGGATTTCCTCCGAATGTGGAGCCATGATCGCCGTAAGTAAAAACTTCCGCTGCTTTGCCAAACGCTATAGCCGCACCCAAAGGCAAACCGTTTGCCAAAGATTTCGCAAGCGTTACTATATCAGGTTTTATGCCGTAATTCTCAAAAGCAAAAAACTTACCGGTACGCCCGATACCGCTTTGTATTTCATCAAAAATCAAAAGCAGATTGTTTTTATCACAAAGGGAACGAAGCTCCTTTAAAAAACTTTTATCCGCGGCATTAATTCCGCCTTCACCCTGAACCGGCTCAATCATTATGGCAACCGTTTTCTTATTTATAAGTTTCTTTACGGAGTTTATATCGTTAAAATCCGCAAAAACAAATTTCTCGGGCAAAGGATTCAAATACTCGTGAAATTTCTTTTGTCCCGTAGCGGCGAGCGTCATAACGGTCCTTCCATGGAAAGAATTATTAAACGCTATAATTTCATACCGTCCGCCTGTGATATATCCGAATTTCCGGGCTATTTTTATGGCGCATTCATTTGCTTCAGCTCCGGAATTTGCCAAAAAAGTTTTTCCGGAAACCTTATCAAATTTTTTAGAAAGCGCTTCTCCGAGTTCTATCTGTACAGGCGCGTAATACAAGTTCGACACGTGCGCGTAAGAATCAAGCTGCTTTTTCGCCGCTTTGACAACCGCATTATTCAAATGTCCGAGGTTACACACGCTTATTCCGGAAAAAAAGTCCAGATATTTTTTTCCCTTGTCATCCCACAAAAACTGTCCTTTTGCTTTTTTTACAACTAAATCATTGCGTTTATAAGTACGCATAAAATATTTATTTTCAGATTGTTTTATATTCATTTTTTCCTCATTTTTCATTTAACAACGCAGATTCCGGATCAAGCCCGGAATGACAAACGCTATTTCTTTATGACTGTTCCTTTAATGTTCTTAATTCCGCTGACGCCGTCGGCAATCCAAACTTCTTTCACGCCTTTTTTCACAGAAACAGCGCAGCCTTTTATTTTTGGTATCATCCCGCCGGTAATTGTTTCGTCTTTTATAAGCGGCTCAATGTTATTAACTTTTATTTCTCTTATAGTTTTTTTGCTTTTATCTAAAACTCCCGCAACGTCTGTAAGAAAAACTAGTTTATCCGCTTTAAAAGCAACGGCTATAGCGGTAGCTAAAGTATCTGCGTTAACGTTCATAACATTGCCTTTTGAGTCGGCGGCTATTGAAGCGATCACAGGCAAAAAGTCCGCTTTTATCAAGACTTCTATAAGTTTTTTGTTAACTTTTACCGGCTCTCCGACATAACCCAAAGATTTTACCTGTTTACAAATAACGCTTTTTCCGTCTTTTCCGGAAATGCCTACGGCATTCGCTTTGTTTTTAATAAGACCGGTAGTCAGCACTCTGTTCACTTTTCCGCTTAAAGCCATTTCCACTACTTCCAAAGCAGGCGCGTCGGTAAATCTTAATCCGTTAACAAATCTGCTTGCTATTGAAAATTTCTCAAGCAGAAAATTTATTTCAGGACCGCCGCCGTGAACTAAAATTATATTTTGTCTTCGCGAAATCTCGGCAAGCTCTTTTAAAAACTTGTTTTGAGCTTTAGGATTCTTAGTTAAACTTCCGCCGAATTTCACTACTGTTAATTGTTTCATTTTTCTTCCTCGTTTTTATTTTCCTTCGCTGTTGAAAATTTACACTTATTTTTAAAATCGCACATCGGGCATTTTGAAACGTCCGGGTCAAAACTTTCGGACACTATTTTACCCGCTGTATCAAGACACAAATTCACTGCGTTTTCTATTTGCCCCGGCGTTCTTTGCGTATATATCTTTTTGTTTTCCGATAAAAAATAAACCGATATTTTATCAGGATTCAATCCGAAAACATTTTTACAGGCATACGCATATATTGTCAGCTGCAAATCATTATCAACTTTTTCCTGCGTCCAGACCTTGGCATGCGTTTTATAATCCATAACTTCGTATTTGCCATCCGGATATTTATCAACTCTGTCAATAATTCCTATAAATCTGTACTTTCCGATATTGGCGTCAAAAGATTTTTCCGTATATAAAATTTCAGTTTCGGACTGCGTAAAAGACTTATAATAATTTTCAAGCATTACCTTGCCGCGCTCGTAATATTCAAAAATATCTATCGGGTCTTTAAAACCGTCGTTTTTCCAGTTTTCATCATAACATTCCATCAACTCTTCAAGCGTACTCCCGTTTTTGGAATGATAACTTTCAAGAACGGCATGTATTATATGCCCGAAAGTTATATCGGGATTAATCGGAATATGCATATTATAAACATAAACCAATTTATATTTGTAAGGGCAAAACAAATATGAATTTATTCTTGAATAACTTATTTTAAAATCTTCCCAAGTCATAAATATCCTTGCAGGCGCTTCGCCCTGCACCCAAATTACTTTTTGCACGAGCGCAAAAAGTAATCAAAAACGCCCGCCGCTGAAATGCATTCGTTAAAAATTTTTAAAACAATTTGCGAAACTTGCGGCATATAACGGCTTTACGGTTGCCGCTTCGGACAGTCCTCAATTGATTTTTAAAAATTTCCAACTCATAGCCGCATTAATGCGGCAAAGCCAACAACCGTTTGTTCCCTAACTTCTCTTATAGAAAAGAACAACTGTGTCACCGTATTTTTCAGTTCTGTAATTTTCAAGCCCGGCTACTTTTCCTACGGGTTCTTTCATATGTTTTTGCGCTATTAAAACCGAATCTTCTTTTAATATGTCATAGCGGACAACGTTTTGCAATGCGGGATAAGTCAGCGCAAGCGCTTTTTTATCACCGTCTTTATAAGGAGGACCCATAAAAACAATGTCATACTTCCTTTGAATCATTTCAAAATCTTTTATAACGTTGCATCTAACAATTTCCGCCCTGTCATTATAACCGAGCATATTTACATTGTGCTTTATAAGCTTTAAAGATGTATCGCTAAGCTCCGCGAAAACGCATCTGTTAGCTCCTCTTGAAAGAGCTTCTATGCCTACCGACCCGACCCCGGCAAATAAATCAAGAAAATCGCTGCCCGCAACTTTGAATTGTATAATATCAAAGACGGACTTTTTCATCCTGCCAAGCATCGGCCGTATAGATAAATCATCCTGCGGCAAAGTTTTTAACATTCTCCCGCGGGCGTCTCCTGCTATAACTTTTAATGTCACTTTTTATTCTCCGAAAACCTGTACAAAAACTTTTCTGCTTCTCGGTCTGTTGTCAAAATCAATTAAAATTATCTGCTGCCATGTACCAAGCAGCGGAGATTTTGCCGTTATAGGAATGGTTTTTGATGTGCCTACCAAAGAAGAACGTATATGAGAAAAACCGTTTCCGTCATGCCATTTTTCGTCATGAGCGTAAACGCCTTTTTCGGGAGCAATTATATCTAATGCTTTTCGTAAATCTGCGACAAGGCCCGGCTCAAACTCAAGCGTTGATACCGCCGAAGTGGAACTTGTAACCGCAATAGTAAGCAATCCGTTAGTAACACCGGAGCGTTGAACAATGCGTTTAACATCTTCGGTAATGTCAAAAATATCTGTATAGCCTTTTGTTTCACGGCTAATGTATTCCGAATAAATCATTTTAATACCCCGTTTTATCTCAAATTTACTTTGAAAATTATACATAAATTAACAAATTTTGACAAGAACGATATCTTTTTATATAATTAACGGACTTTAGAGAAATTTTAGTTAATTATTCATTGTTCTTTATTAATTTTTAATTGAAGTTGTATGGGGGTATAGCTCAGCTGGGAGAGCGCTTGCATGGCATGCAAGAGGTCGTCGGTTCAATCCCGTCTACCTCCACCATCAGTAAATAAGTTTCATTTTAATACAAAAGCATTTGAAAAATCAGGCGTTTTTAAGAGTTCTATAATTGAATTCTCAAAAACGCCTGATTTGTTTCTATAACTATCAAAAATATTACTTAATGACAGATATAAGTTTTGAGGAAACCTTGTTTTTCAAAGTTGATGTTTTGTGTTCTTGTTTTTTACAATGAGGACACTCATAGGCATGAGAATATTCATATATTTTATATTCGTCGTTATAATATTTTATACGATATTTATTATTACCTGCATATTCTTTTTCTTTTCGTTCCCTATGTTCCGTCCAAGAATCAGTTAAATCTTTGTGAATTTCAATTTTTTGTAACGGATAACCGCATTTGCATAGCGGCTTTTCTAATCTCGACAACTTTATCTTTTTTACAAAAATAACCGACATTACAAAACAACTTATAATACTAAAAACAATTATCAAAATCATAATATCATCATTGATTTCTGGCAAACTAATTATATTGTTAAATAATACCATTATAAAAAGCATTGATGGTAATAGTATAAGTGTTAGTATTATAGACAATGCAAACGATATAAAAATCTCAAAAAATCCATAACTTGATTTTTGTTTCAGCCTATTCTTTTCTTTTTCATCTTTTAATTCTGGAAATTTCAACAATAATTTACTGTAATAATATTCAAAGTTCTGCTTTATTTTCTCAGAAGAGTCATCACTTGAATAAACTCGGGTTGAATTTTTATTTTTCATTATATTGCTCCCTTAAAAAATGGATTAAAATTATTTTTGTATTTTGTTTTATCTAGCACATATTCTGTATCATCACCTATACGAAGATTATAATTTTTCTTAACTCCTAATTCCGTTGATTTCTTTATAGCAAACCGAACATAGTCTATTACTTTTTTGCCGGGGACAATAAAAATTTCATAGTCGTCATTAGGTTGTAGCCAAACAAAAACAAAATAAAAAGATTTATCGCTATATTCTTTCCGCTCTAAAATACCTTCCTTCAAAAACCAAAACAAATGTTTTCCCCATTTCCCACCATATTCTTTTTCCAATGCTGTAGTTTTAACTTCTATATCAAATTTTTTTCCTGTCTCGGGATTTCTTATAAGTATATCAACAGACTTTGTGTTTCCAAGCGTTAATGAAGCGTCTAATCCTTTTCGCAACAACCTTGATAAAACATAAAATTCCCCTGACAAAGCATTACTGTTTCTATTCATGTTTTTTCTCCTTTACATAAAAAAGACGACCTTTCAATATGCCATTTCAACTCCATAAAGAAAGGTCGCCATTGGGCAATATGCCGTCCGAAAACGGCATACTATCCCTTTATAGTGGCGACACTTTTCTGGGTTGAAATGGTGTTTGTATTATTACAAACAGAGGAAAGTCATTAACCTTCCGCCAAAAAATGTGTCTATTAAGTTTTTACTTTAAACCGAAATCATCGGCCTTTCCTACAAACTCCTATTTCAGTTTTTAATATATAAACTACTTCTGTATCGCTATTTTTTTGACTACTTTTTGATTTATAGGCGTGTTTACAACCACAAAGTAAACCCCGGGTGCAATTGAATTGCCGTGTTGATTTCTGAGATTCCACGTTATAGTCTTTCTGCCGTTTGCGTCAGGTACGGCATCGCTAGGACCGAAAGTTTTTACAAATTCTCCAGTAACCGTAAATACGTTTATTTCTATAAAAGACGTGTTATACGGAAGATTTGTAATTTTTATATAGCCTTTTTTGCTTATGCTTACGGGATTCGGATAACAAACTATATTTCCCGCGTCAGCTGCCCACGGTATGATTGAGGTATCAAGCACAAGTTTTCCGTAACCGTAATTGCTGTCCGGGGAAGTGCCTACCGGTTTCGCATATTTTATTACCTCTGCTTTTAAATCCGCGACGTTTAATGTAAACGAACTTAACGACAGAAGCAACGCCGCAGCTCCTGCCACATGAGGCGTAGCTGCAGACGTACCGTAAAAATTTCTTTGTCCGTAAGATATGGTTGTCACACCGTCAGGTCCGCAAATTTCGGGTTTTATGGCAGGATTTAGCGCGTACGGATAATTAGCGTTTGCTCTTGAAGGACCGCGTGAACTGAAATATTCTATGGGACCAGATGTCCAGTTTTGGATACTTATTGCGCCGACGGTTAAAACCGACCTTGCGTCAGCCGGTGACGACAAACTTGACTGGGGATTAATATTGTCCAGCGGATTGCCCAAAAACCTGCAGTTTTGATAATACAATCTGAAATGCAGATTAGGATCTGTCGGATTTTTTTTCTTGATTTTAAAACGGAAATTTGTCGAGCTTGTATAGAAATTATTAAAAGCAACGCAAGGGACGCTTCCCGAAGCCCACATAGGTTCCGTTGATAATATATAATTGTTGTTTTGATCATAAACTTCCATAATATATTCAATAGTACTGCCGTCATAATCGTCCCAGGTAAAAACAACCTCGTTTTCAAACGGAACATACAAATAAAAATTATCAGCACCGCTTGGAAAACGCATATAACCGTCGGAGTTTCCGCCGTCGGAAAACATACCGAACCATGAATAAGTAGCTTCGTTGCCGGCAGCAAATACGCATAAAGTCCCGCTGCTTACCGCCGCTTCCGCAAGCTGGGCAATAGGACCAGTACCGTCCATAAAACTGTCGCCTATGCTCCATCCTATTGAAGCGCTTACTATATGTATACCCTCGCTTACGCAATAATCAAGAGCATTTTCCATAGATGTTTCATAGTCAATTTTAAGCAAATACATTTGCGCGCCGGGAGCTATGTCGTAAACAATTTCAGCGCAAGCCGCGCCGTGAATACCGTCTCTTATAGTAGGGTCAATTGGCGGAGCGTCAGAGGGAGTTGTATAATAACCGCCTGTAAAATCTTTGGTTATTAAATTTGACGGCAACTCACCCCTGCTTTGAAGAGCTGCGTAACCCTGAAATTCAATATCCATAATGGCTATTTTTACGCCGTCTCCGTTTACATTATTAAAATAAAATGTTGAAGCGTTTATGGAGTTTCTTCCTTCCGAATAAATTTCCAAGGCTCTGGCTTTATAAGAAATGTCTATAAACTGCGCGCCCGAAACATTTTCTAAATCTTTTATCATGGTTTTCGGGACTTTCGCGCGCACAAAGCTGCGTGATTTGAAATATTCTATATTTCTTGATTTAAAAAACGAGAGGTCTATGTTTTTGCTGTCTTTATTCACGGGGTAAAACAAAACATTTATATAATCTTTTTCCTCAGTTGACGATTTGCCGAATGCCGCAGGCGAAAACGAAGGCTGCTGTGAAGCCTCATGCAAAAGCCTGCCGCTTATTTTGCTTCTTACGGCAGCATAAACCGGCGCCGATATTGAAACCAGCAGCAGTAAAACTAAAATGGCTTTAAATGTTTTTAAAATTTTATTTTTCATGGTTGTTTTTGTTTGTCATTAATTCCTGTTATTAAAAACTTACACTAAGTGAAAACATACTTGTGCTTCCCAAATTTCCAAAAGGAAGCCAGGCATAATCTATTTTTAAAAAGCCGTATTCAAAACCAAAACCGACTGACAAATTCTTTTGATACCAGTCGCCCAAAGTATCGTTTGCGTTATTTAGCGGTAAGCTGTAACCGCCTCTTAAAACAAACATTTCATGAAGCGCGTATTCTCCCGCGGCTTTAAACCATAGC
>Ga0123354_10010793_pt1 | contig 14096 bp, 9 predicted proteins | sample TergutLab28metaG_2_FD_97872 | JGI IMG/M metagenome (GOLD analysis project Ga0123354, IMG submission 97872) | Labiotermes labralis P4 segment gut microbial communities from Petit-Saut dam, French Guiana - Lab288 P4 | ecosystem: Host-associated > Arthropoda: Insects > Digestive system > Gut ... | reverse complement strand
TCTTTTTTTGTATTTATGGTTTTTGAGGAGGATAAGTACTTTTTTATCCCTGTATTTTTTCTTTATTTGAAATGTTTATTTATTGGAAATTTTTTTTTCTTCTACTTTCTCCCTCCTTTAAGTTTTTCTTTCTTAGATTTTTTTTTAGGTGTCTTTGTTATCCTAATTGGGGGGGGTGTTAGCTTTTTTTCTTTAAACTATTATTATTTTGTTAATTTTTTTTTTTCTATTTCTTTTGTTTCTTTTATTTCTTCTTCTTTTACTTCTATTAAAATATCATGTATGCCTTATAAGGGGGAGTACTCTTGGGGGGAATTTTTTAACAGTGGGGGTGTCTCTTTGTTAATTTTTAAATTTTCTTCATATGCCAGGAGGCTCTATAAGTTAAATTTTTTACCTTTTTTGTTAATCTTGGTTTTTTTTTTCTATGTTAATTATGTTTTTAGTCCTTATGGGCGTTAGCTTTGAAGGGGCTAGAGGTTTTTAACATATGATTTTCTATGGGGGGGGGGCCATCCTATATTTAGTAGGCACATCTCAATTAGTGGGGGGAGCCAGAATAATTCCTAGTGATGGTCTCCCCCCACTAATTGAGATGTGCCTACTAAATATATATATATATATATACACAAATGTGTATAAATAACAAATAACATAGGAAAGATAATTCTCCTATGTTATTTATTGTAAGTAGAAACTCTAAGACACACCTTTTAAGGTAATTGGGGATTAGAAGTCCTTTAGATTGTCTTTCGAAGATTTACTCTTAGCTTCAAAGGCTAATGTGCTTTTACACTATATTCGGTAGGCTTATTAATTTTACAGTATCAATGTAAATCCCTTTTTGGGTTGTGCCTAATCTTATGATCGTAACTATTCCCACTATTCTTGGAATTCCTACCATAATAAGGGTTTTTGAGTGGGTAGATTTTCCCTTGTTTTGATTTTTTTGTGGTTTTTCTATTATTTCGGAGGTTGTTATTCATATGTAGTGGTATAATATGTAGGCAGCTGAGGCTATTAGAATTAAGCATACTTCAAAAGGTAAATTAGATCTAATGATTATTTTAATAATTATTAGTTTAGCTCAGAACATAGATAGTGGGGGTAGCCCCCCTAAGTTTATTGTGATTAAAATTCATTCTCAAAATTTTATTCCTATTATTTTTCTTTTTACTGTTATTTTTTCAAAGGTTTTTAGGGCTACTTTTAATGATAGGGTGTAAAGGCATAAGAAGTATAGGCACAACTTTGGGGAGCATAACATACCAATTATTAGTCATCCGTTGTTATTAAGGGAAGATAGTGCCATAATTGTTTTTGATCTGTTGTATTTGTTAATTTTTGAGAGAGGTGCAATGATAGAGGCTAAGCATAAAATAAAAATAATTACTATTTCTCTTGATTTTATAATTATTATGGGGATTAAAATTATGGGGATGATTTTTTGTCAAGTTATGATGATTATCATAGGAGTTCTTCTTATTTTTATTATATTGATTACTTTTATGTACCAGTTATGAAGAGGTCAAGCTCCTATTTTTATTAAAAATATTGTTATTATTACTATTCTTGTTATTTTTCTTCTTGTGGTTAAATTTCTTACTATTAGGATTACGATAGATGCTGTGATTTGGATTATATAGTAAAGAGTAGTTTTTGTTTCATTCTTTTTTCTTTCTTTTGATTCTTTTGATATTACCCAGCATATTGAAATTGAATTTAGCTCTAGAAGGAATCATAGTATCACTCAATTTGATGAGCATACTGCTATGGCTGAAGATACAAATAAAATATTTATTATACTTCTATAAATTTTTAACTTTGAAAAGGTTATGTTTCTTAAAACTGTAGAAGCTAGATTAATATTGCTGTTGAGAAATAAGTGAAGGTAAGAATTTGACCTACTTTAACAAAAGGGGGTTCTACTGGATTAGCACCAATTCATGTTAGAAGAATTACTATTCTGATGAATACCCAAAATATGTTTTTTTTATAAAATGAAAATTTTGTATTTATTCTACTTTTTTTAAGTGAAAATGCTATAAGGATTAAGATTGCTATTACTATGGCGATTACCCCCCCTAATTTAGATGGGGTGGAACGTAAGATTGCGTAAGCAAAGAGGAAATACCATTCCGGTTGGATGTGTGGTGGTGTTGTAGTTATCCTTGCAGTGTTGAAGTTTTCTACATCACCTAAAATATTAGGTCTAAGGGATAATAGAATTATTATCAACCCTCTGATTAAAATAAGAGGGGTAGAGTCTTTGATTATAAAATAAGGGAAAAATTTTATTTTATCAAGATCAGGGTTAGTGCCTAAAGGGTTCGATGACCCTGTTTGGTGGAGAAGAATTAGATGGATTAAGGCGAGGGCAGCTACGACAAATGGGATTAAAAAATGAAGGGAAAAGAACCGGTTAATGGTTGGTTGGGATACTGAGAAGTTCCCCCACAACCATTGAGTAATGTCTTTTCCGATGTATGGGATGGCAGTAATTATTCTTGTAATTACAGTTGCCCCCCAAAATGATATTTGTCCTCATGGAAGCACATATCCTAGGAATGCCGCCCCTATGGTAGCTAGAAGGATAATGATCCCTGACGCCCACACTGTAGGTACTTTTATGGAAGAGTTAAAATAAATCCCTCGACCAATATGAATGTACATTAGGATAAAAAATAATGAAGCTCCATTTATGTGAAGATATCGTATAGTTCAACCTGAGTCAATATCTCGCATAATATGAATTACTGAGTCGAACGCTAATTCAGTTGATCTCACGTAATTCATAGAGAGTACAAGTCCTGTAATAATTTGTAGTGTTAGAGTTATCCCTAAAAGGAATCCTATGTTTCATAGGAAAGAGATAGATAAAGGGGTTGGTAGGTCCGTAAGGGATGATGAAAGTGTCTTTAGAATGGGGTTAATGTTATAAAGTTTTTTTTTAGTTATTTTCTTGTCACATAATTGTTGATTTTCCTTGAAATTCTAAATTTCATGCAATTTTTCTGCTTAACAATTTTTTTTTGTTTAATAGTTGGATGGGTTAGAACTTTTTTGCATTAAGGTCATTTTTACCAACCATTTTAATGTAGCATTGATAATGTGAAGGGCTTAAGACTCTTAGATTTTTTCATTAAAATTATGCGATGAATAATATCTACTAATCACAAAGATATTGCTTCTTTGTATTTTATTTTTGGTGTTTGGTCTGGTATGTTAGGCACTAGTTTTAGAAGTTTGATTCGTTTTGAGTTAACTCAGCCTGGTGACTTTATGCTGGATTATGATTATTATAATTCTGTGGTTACTGCCCATGCTTTTATTATAATTTTTTTTATGGTAATGCCAATTATGATGGGCGGCTTTGGTAATCTTTTGGTTCCTGTTATAATTGGAGCAACTGATATAGCTTACCCTCGTTTAAATAATATAAGTTTTTGACTTTTACCCCCTTCTTTGTCTCTTTTAATTAGTTCTGCTGTTGTAGGTTCAGGTGTGGGTACGGGGTGGACAGTCTATCCTCCTTTGTCTAATGGTATTTTTCATTCTGGTCCTGCTGTGGATTTTGGTATTCTGAGTTTACATATTGCAGGAGTTTCTTCTATTTTGGGGGCTATTAATTTTATTGTTACTATTTTTAATATGAAAACTTTAGGTATAACTTGGTCAAGCGTTCCTCTTTTTGTTTGATCAGTCTTGATTACTTCTTTTCTTTTGGCTTTTTCTCTTCCGGTTTTAGCTGCTGCTTTGACCATGCTCTTGACGGATCGTAATTTTAATACTACTTTTTTTGATCCCGTTGGAGGGGGGGATCCTATTCTTTACCAGCATCTTTTTTGATTTTTTGGTCACCCTGAGGTTTATATTTTAATTTTACCCGGTTTTGGAATTATTTCCCATACTGTAAGATTTTATAGTAATAAGACTGAACCTTTTGGTAGATTGGGGATAATCTATGCAATGATTTCCATTGGTGTCTTAGGTTTTATTGTTTGAGCCCACCATATATTTACTGTGGGTTTAGATGTTGATACCCGGGCTTATTTTACTGCTGCTACTATAATTATTGCTGTTCCTACTGGTGTTAAGGTTTTTAGGTGGTTGGCTACTATGCTAGGGGGAAAATTGGATTTTGGTCCTTCTTTTTATTGATCTTTAGGTTTTGTTTTTTTATTTACTGTAGGAGGTCTGACGGGGGTTATTCTTTCTAATTCTTCTTTAGATGTTAGTCTTCATGATACTTATTATGTAGTAGCACATTTTCACTATGTTCTTTCTATGGGGGCTGTATTTGCTATTATAGCTGGTATCACCCATTGATTTCCTTATGCTTATGGTATAATAATAAATCCTTATTTGCTTAAGGGTCAATTTTGAGCCATGTTTTTGGGTGTAAACTTGACTTTTTTTCCTCAACATTTTCTTGGTTTAAATGGTATACCTCGTCGTTACTGTGACTATCCTGATGGTTTTACTTATTGAAATACTATTTCTAGAGTGGGTAGTGTTATTACCATTTTTTCTGTTATTTTCTTTGTTTTTATTGTTTGAGATTCTCTTTCTAATCCTAAAAATATATCTTTTTTTGTTTCTTCTAATAGAAGGATGGAATTAATGATTGAATCCCCTTATCCTCCTCATACTAATATGGAGTCTCTTAAGTTAGTTAGGATTCTTATTTAGTTTTTAATGCCAAGATGGTTAGCTTTGGGTTTTCAAGATAGTTCTTCTTTAGGTATGGGGGAGCTTTCTTGTCTTCATGATCATGTAATAACTATTATACTAGTGGTGATCGTTTTTATTACTTATATTATAGTCTATCTAGTTTTAAGTTCTTTTTTTTATAAATTTTTATCTGAGGGGACTTTTATTGAAACTGTTTGATCTATGATTCCTGCTTTTATGCTTATTATTTTAGTTTTACCTTCAATAAAGGTCTTATATATAATAGAAGATGTAAAGACTCCTGTTTTGACTTTTAAAATTGTTGGCCACCAATGATATTGAAGGTATGTGGTCCCATTTTTCAAGAATGTTTCCTTTTTTTTTAATGGGTTAAATTTTTACTCTTATGAATATGATTCTTTACTGGAAAGATATGATTCTTTAGATTTACAATTTCCTCGCTTGTTGGGATGCTCTTCAGATCTTTATATCCCTGTTAATACTACTTCCCGTCTTTTAATTACTTCTACTGATGTTATTCATTCTTTTGCTTTACCTTCTTTAGGTTTAAAGGTTGATGCTTTACCTGGTCGTATTAATCAATTGTTTTCTAATCCCTCTCGTGTTGGAAGTTTTTATGGGCAATGTTCTGAAATCTGTGGTTCTAATCATTCTTTCATGCCTATTAGGGTTAAAGTTTGCAGGGTGTTTAACTTTGATAATGTTTCTAAGTTTTTTATCTTAGAGGAGATAGAGTCTTCTAACATTTTATCTTTAGGCTTCAGTTATTAGTAATATAGTTTTGTCATGACTGAGAAATAAGGCTTAATTTTACCTCAGATAATACCTTTGCCCTGATTGATGGTCTTTTTTTTTTTGTTTCTTTGTTTCTTTTCTATTTTTTTGTTAATTAATTCATTTTCTTTTTTCTCTTTTGATTCCTGTAAAAAGGTTATCTCTAAGAGTTTAGAGCTGCCTTGATAAAATGATAATAACTAATTTGTTTTCTATTTTTGACCCTTCTTTGGGGATTTTTTCTTTTTCTTGGTTGATTCTTTTTTTATCTTTGTTGTTTTTTCCTGTTTTTTATTGGTTAGGTAGATCTAGAGTTTTATTTTTTTTAGGTTTTTTGTCTATGGTTTCTATAGAAATAAACTATGTTTTAAAGAATCCTGTTAAGGGGGCCTATGGGTTTTTAAGATCTATTTTTTTGTTAGTGGCTTTTTATAATTTTTTGGCTTTATTTCCTCATTTGTTTTCGGTGACTTCTCATTTGCTAGTTACTTTGCCTCTTTCTTACTCTTTTTGATTGGGTATTATCCTTTTTTGTTGATTTAGTTCTCTTAAGCATTTTTTAGCCCATTTAATCCCTGTTGGTACTCCTTTAGCTCTTATAAGTTTTATAGTAATAGTGGAGGTTTTAAGAAATTTAATCCGCCCGTTAGCTTTAACATTTCGTTTGACAGCTAATATGATGGCTGGTCATTTACTTATGTCTTTAATTGGGGGAGCTTTAATTTCTTTGCCTTTTGGTTTTATACTGTTGGGTTCCTTAGTGCAGTCACTTTTAGTTTTTATAGAACTTGGGGTTTCTTTGATTCAAGCTTATGTCTTTTCTACTCTTTTATTGCTTTATTTAAGAGAGAGGGAGCATTAAAATGAAAAAATTTAGTCCTTTTCATTTAGTTAGACTTAGTCCTTGACCTATTTTAACTTCTTTTTCTTTTTTAAGTTTTGCTTTAGGGGTTATTATTATAGTTCGTCTTTTTAATTGTACTCCTTTTTTATTTTCTTTACTTATTTTGTTGTTTTCTTCTTTTCTTTGAGGTCGAGATGTGCACCGAGAGGGGTGTATAGAAGGTTCCCATAATTTTGAGGTTACCGAGGGTTTTAAGCTTGGTATGATTTTTTTTATTATTTCTGAGTGTTTTTTCTTTTTGGGAATGTTTTGGGGGTATTTTCATTTAGCAGAGGCTCCTGCTGTAGAGTTAGGGGGGGTTTGACCCCCTTTAGGGGTTAATACTTTTGACCCTAAAGGTATCCCCTTTTTGAATACAATTCTTTTAGTCTCTTCTGGGGTTTCTGTTACTTGGACTCATCATGCTATAGAGTTGGGGGACTATTATGGGAGGGTAGTTTCTTTGTTTATTACGGTTTTTCTTGGTGCTACTTTTACTTCTTTTCAGCTTTTGGAGTACTATGTGGCTAGTTTTACTTTTTCTTGTTCTTCTTATTCTTCTGTTTATTTTATGGGGACTGGTTTTCATGGACTTCATGTTCTTATCGGGAGGGTGTTGCTTGTTATTTGTTTATTTCGTTTTTCTTATTTTTTTATTAGCCCCAACCATAGGGTTGGTTTTGAGTGTTCAGTTTGGTACTGACATTTTGTTGATATTGTTTGGTTTTGCCTTTATTTAGTTTTTTACTGATGGGGGGTTTAAATCTTTTAGTATAATAATGTATGATTAATTTCCAATTAATAGGTTTTAAAGATTATAAAATTTTTTGTTTATAGTTTTTTTTGCTTTTTTATCATTTTTATTCTTTGTCTTTTAATTATTTTGATTTCTTATTCTCTCGTGAATTCTTTTAAGGACAAAGGCTCTCCCTTTGAGTGTGGCTTTCAGGTATTTGGGGGGTCTAGGTTTTCTTTTTCTTTGCCTTTTTTTATTATTTCTTTGATGTTTCTTTTATTTGATGTGGAGGTCCTTTTAGTTTGTTTTTACCCTTTGGTTTTTTCTTTTTCTTTTTATTCTCTTTTTACTATGGGTGTGGTGCTTTTTTCTATTTTTGGGGCTACTATATATGAGTGATCTAAGGGGATTTTTTCTTGAGTTTAGAATAGCTTATTTTCTAGTTTCGACCTAGTTTACTAGTGGCTATTTTTGATAATTTAAAGCTTAAAGCTTAGGGGCTCATAATCTCTAGAGTTTTTTATCTCCTACAAATTTTGTCTTTATTTTTCTTAACTTTGAAAGTTTTGCTTGGATTATTTCCTAAAGATTTTTTCTCTTATTTTTTTAGATTTGCAATCTAATGTTTTTAAACTTTAGAGAATCTTCTAGGATTATTCTATATAAGATTACGGCTTTGGGAGTTGTAGAATTTATCCTTGTTTTTATGGAGTCAATTTAAGGAGCTGTAAACTCTTTTATTTATACTACTGTAGCTTTAAGATAACATTAATCTTTGTGTCTTTTAAACACAACAAGCTTGTAGCAAGCTGCCCGCACCTAGTTATTAAATAATATCCCTTTGTTAATGGGAAGGTAAGTTTACGGTTATTCGATTAAAGTTATTTTTTTGTTAATTTTGTTTTTTTATGGGAATTATTTTTTTTTCCAATAGGTGATTTTGTAAAAAATCTGTTATAGGCTGTAAAGACAAAGTTTGTGCCAGCAGTCGCGGTCATACTCTATTTAAAAAATATTTTTTTCTTATAAAATTTTTTTAAAAAAAATTTTTCTTAAAGTGAAATTTTGAATCTTTCTTTTTTATTGAATAAGTGTAATTAGTTAATTTACTAGGATTAGAGACCCTATTATTCTAAGATTGTTATAAAGTAGTAGGATAAAACTCTTAAACTTAATTTTTCTGGCGGTTCACCATTCTTTTAGAGGAGTTTGTGGGTATAATTTGATAACCCGCTTTTATTTTTTCTTTCTTTTTTTTTTATGTACGGCTGTTATGTTTTAAGATAAAACTTATTACCCCATTTTTTTTCTATTTTAATTCAGGTCAATGTGTAGATTATAGGGAAGTTCTTATGAACTACTTTTATTGCTTTTTTAGATAAATTTTTGTTTAAATTGGATTTAATAGTAAAATTTTAATAAAATTTTTATTTGATGGAGATTTCGGTGGAAGTACATATCGCCCGTCACTCTTTTGATAGATAAGTCGTAACAAAGTAGAAGTACTGGAAGGTGCTTCTTGTTTAATAGAGTTTTTTAGATTTGCTTACAACAAAACTTTTTGTGACTCTTATTTTTTCTTCTTTGATTTTATATTTTTTCCATTTTGATTTTGTTTGAATTAATTTTCTCTTTAAGGTTTATTTTAATTTTTATTTTTTACCTTTTGTATAAGGGTGGGTAGAATTTTCTTATTTTATTTTTTATAGAAATTAATTGATCTTTTGAGTAATATAAAATTTGGGATTATTTTAAATTATTTGAAAGGAGTGAGACGTTGTCGTTTTTATAGTTACCTAATTTTAATTAACCTGAGGGGGTAACCCCCTCATTATTTGATTTTTTTAAAAATTGTTCTTTTATCTTTAGAAGTAAGAATTAGTGTAATAACTTACTTTTTATCTTTCAATTAGTTTTTTATTCTATTTTGTTTAATTATCTAATTAGTAGAATTGTTTTTATTATTGATTTTTTGTTTATTATTTTTTAAAATAGGGGTTTATTTACTTTTTACTTTTTAAACTGTTTATTAAAATCTTAGTCACTTTTTTAGTGGTTTTTTCTGCTCAATGATTTTTAATAGCTGTGGGTTACACACTAAGGTAGCGAAATCATTAGTTATTTAATTAGTAACAGGTATGAATGGACGTTTTAAGAAGAAATTAATTCTAATTTTTTAACTTATACTGGTGTTGAAAATAACACTTGTCTTTCTAAGACAAAAAGACCCTAGAATTTTTATAAGGTTATTTATTTGGTTGGGGCAACAATTAAGGGTAATTACTATAAAATTAGTTTTTAGGAGAACTTTTTTTAAAGAAAAATTGAAAAATACTCTAGGGATAACAGCTTTATAATTTTTTTTAGTTCTTATTAATAAAATTGTTTGGGACCTCGATGTTGGATTAGGGAGTACTTTCTGGTGTAGAATTTTCATAAGTTAGACTGTTCGTCTATTAAACCCCTACATGATCTGAGTTAAAGTCGGCGTGAGCCAGACTGGATTTTATCTAGAAATTTAGTTTTCCATACTTCAGTACGAAAGGACCTTTTATGGGGTATTTTGCTTTAATTAATTTTTAAGGCTTTAAGTTAAATAAAACTATGCGTCTTCAAAACGTAAAATTTTCAAGCTTTTGGGAGGGGGGAAAGGATTTAGTACACTCAATCCTTTTTAAATTGTTAGAGAAACACCTAGAACCGCTAGTCTGTAAGGAAGGGCTAATTTTCATGAAATTATTATTAATTGGTCATAGCGCACTCGGGGGAAACAGCAGCGTACCCATACGAATAATATACATAAAATGAATGTTTTTAGTAAGATTAATCTTGCTCCTATGAATAATACACTAGTTAAGAATCTTAAAAAGATTATTATTCCGTATTCTCTGATAAAGATTAGTGCGAATAGCCCCCCCCCATACTCGATATTAAACCCTGATACAATTTCTGACTCCCCTTCTGCTAGGTCAAATGGGGTGCGGTTGGTTTCTGCTATACATAGAACAACTCAGGTGAAAAAAAGTGGAGATATTATGATTATCATTCATATCTTATCTTGTACAAAAGATAGATTCTGAAGCCTATAGGATTTAGAGATGTAGATTATCACCATGATGTAAAGGATTAAACAAACTTCATACGAGATTACTTGTGCAATAGCCCGCAACCCCCCGATTATCGAGTATTTAGAGTTAGAGCCTCACCTAGTTAGTAGGAACCCATAAGCTGATAATCCTATAATAGCTAAAATTATTATAATTTTAAAAGAGTTAGAGCTTATAGAGAATCTGTATTCGTACCACCCCCAGCACAAAGTTATTAGAAGGATTATTAAATTAGGCCCAAGCGAGAATATTCAAGCTTTTAGGAAGTAAAATTTTGGGGCTTCTTTAGTTAGTAGTTTAAGAGCATCAGAGATGGGCTGGGATACTCCTCTTAAGATTACTTTATTAGGCCCTTTACGGTAGTGTATGAGCCCTATAATTTTTCGTTCTATGAGGGTAAAGAAAGCAACCCTTAATAAAACCCCCACCAGTGAGAATAAGAAGTCTGTTAATATTATTATGGTGGAAAAAGAAAACAAGAAAGGTTTTTCTGGTCTCCATTAGTAGGACTCTCTTATTGCTTTGTTTAAATTGTTTATTGTTTTGTTGATGCATACTATTGAAATTAGTACTATTATTATTCTTATAATTAGTATTGGGGAGAAAGATATTGATACTATTTTTTTGTTTCTTCTTGTCTTTATTATTTCTATAATATTTGTGTTGTTAAGAATGATTAATAGAGCAGCTAATATTGTATAATTTATTGATATTTTGTATTTTTTTGTTTCGTAATTAATCAGTAGAGTGCAGTAGCAGAATAGTACTATTATCCCTGAAGAAAATGAGATTGTTACCCTGCATGCCGGAAATAGGGAGATTCTGATTCTGTAGATTCATATTGAAACTATAATAGAGAGAATGATTGTGGAGAATGCTATTTTTAGGGGTGATAGGTACATTGAAATTATTACACAAAAAGATATTATTAAAATTATTCCCCGAATTCTTTTGATTTACAAGATCAATGTTTCTTGGAACTTAAGGGGAATTAACACAAATGATATTTCTTTTTTTTTTCATTGTTTTTTCTTTTTACATTTTTTATTTTAGTTCTTTGCATTATTTGATGGTTTTACTTTATGTCGAAATTATAGTCTTGTTGACTTTGCTTTTTATGTTTGTTGGGTTTTTTTCTTGATTTTTTTGTATGATATATCTTTTGTTTGCTGTTTGTTTAGGGGCTTATGGGGTGTGCTTACTAGTCTCTGTAAGTCGTTCTAAGGGTTTAATTTATTACTTTATTTTTTAAATGTTATTAAGTATTTTCTTTTTTTTTATTTCTTTTTTTGTCTTTTTTGATTTTTTACTTTTTTTATGGCTTGTTCCTTTTATCTTGTTTTTTTTGTTTCTTTTTTATGGGGGTTTTAGAGATGGTGTATTTTTGGGGGATTATTTTTCTGTTCTTTTGGTTTTTGTAACTTTTTGGGTATTTTTTCTTTCTATTATTTCCCTTAGTTTTAGTTTTTACAGTTTTTATTTGATGTTTTTTATAATATTTTTACTTTTTTTAAGTTTTTTTTTTATGAATTATTTGGTTTTTTATTTTTCTTTTGAGCTAGTTTTTATTATTATATTTGGTTTTCTTCTTGGTTGGGGTAACACTATAGAGCGCTTGCAGGCTTCTTTTTATATGTTTTTTTACACTATGTTTTTTTCTTTACCTTTTTTGATTTTTATTCTTTTTTATTTTTTTAGGTTTTCTGTAGTTTTTCTTAGGTTTTCTTTTTTTTATCATTTTTTAAATTATTTGTGGGTTTTTGTTTTTTTTGTTTTTGTAGTTAAACTTCCTTTGTATGGTTTTCACTTGTGGTTACCTAAAGCCCACGTTGAGGCCCCAGTCTCTGGTTCTATGATTTTGGCTGGAGTTTTATTAAAGTTGGGGGGTTACGGGGTTTTTCGTTTTTTCCCTTTACTTAATATGTTAAGTTTTTCTAGAAGTTTTTTTTTTAGTTATTTTTTTTATCTTTCTCTTTACGGGGGGGTTTTAGTTTCTTTTCTTTGTGTACGTCAGATGGACCTTAAGATACTTATTGCTTATTCTTCGGTTGTTCATATAAGGGTGGGTTTTATAGGACTAATAAGGTTTTCTTTATATGGTTTGTATGGCTCTCTCTTAATGATAGTTTCTCATGGTTTTGTTTCCCCTTTGATGTTTTTTCTTATGACTTATGTTTATAATTTTAAATATTCTCGAAGTATCATGGTTATAAAAGGTTTAATTATGGTTCTTCCTTTATTTTGTTTTTTTTGGTTTCTTAGATGCTCTTTGAATTTAGGCCTCCCTCCTTTTATGTCTTTTTATTCTGAGTTAATTGTTTTTAGCTCTTTATTATTTCTTTCTTTTTTTGATTGGTTTTTTATTATTCTTACTTGTTTTTTTACTGGAGTTTATTGTATTTACTGTTATGTGGTTATTTCTCATGGGGATAGGGTTTATAATTTTTTCTTTTTTTTGGATTTTAAGACTTTTTTAATTTCTTTATTACATTTTTTTTTTATTTTTTCTTACCCTTTAGTGTTTTTCTTATTTTGATTATTTAGTTTATACAAAATATTGGCTTGTGGAGCTAGAGAATTACTAATCATTTATTTTATTTTTTCTTTTTTGTTTTTTTTGTTTTCTTTTTTTAGATTTATTATGGCTTTATTTTTCATTGATTGTAATTCTTTTGTGTTAGAGTTTTATTTTCCCTTTTATTTTCTCACAGATCTTCCTTTATCTATTTGTTTTGATTATGTTTCTTTTCTTTTCTTTTCTGCTGTTTCTTTAATTTCTAGGGTGGTTTTCTTGTATAGAAAGTTTTATATGTCGGATTCTTTAGAGTTAAATATTTTTTTGAATCGTCGTTTTTTTTATTTGATTTTCTTGTTTGTTGCTTCTATGGGGATACTAGTTTTTTCTGGTTCTTGATTGGTAGTAATGTTGGGATGGGACGGTCTAGGCCTAGTTTCTTTTATTTTAGTTATTTTTTATAATAATAGTTCTAGTCTTGATTCTGGTTTAATCACAGTATTTACCAATCGTTTAGGCGACTGTTTTTTTATTGTTAGATTTATTTTTATGAATTATGCCGGTTGGTTTTCTTATGATTTTATTTCTTTTACTTCAAATTGATTCTTTTGTTTGTTGATTTTTTTAGGGTGTGCTACTAAGAGTGCTCAGATGCCTTTTTCTTCTTGGCTTCCTGCTGCCATAGCTGCTCCTACCCCTGTTTCTTCTTTGGTTCATTCTTCTACTCTTGTAACTGCTGGTGTTTACATTTTGATTCGTTTTAATTTTTTGTTTTCTGATATTTTTTTTTTAATTTCTTTTATTTCTCTTTTTACTATGGTTTTAGCTGGTCTTTGTGCTAGATTGGAGTTGGACTTTAAGAAAGTTGTGGCTATATCTACTCTAAGCCAGCTTGGTTTTATGATTTTTACTATTTCTTGTGGGTACTGGTTGTTGGGGTTTCTTCATATAGTCTTTCATGCTTTTTTTAAGAGTTCTCTTTTTTTGTCTACAGGAAACTTAATGCATTATTTACTTGGAAATCAGGACTCTCGTTATTTTGGTTCTATGGGATTTTCCTTTTTTTCTAAGGTTATCTTTTGTTTAAGGGTCCTTAGTCTTGGGGGGTTTCCTTTTTCCTTGGGGTTTTATTCTAAGGACACTATTATAGGCTCTCTTTTATTTTCTAGTTTTTCATTTTTTTCTTTTGTTTTTTTACTAGGTTGTTGTTTTACAGTTTCTTATAGTTTTCGTCTTCTTAATATAGGTTTTACTATGTATCCCTCTTTTTTTGTATTTATGGTTTTTGAGGAGGATAAGTACTTTTTTATCCCTGTATTTTTTCTTTATTTGAAATGTTTATTTATTGGAAATTTTTTTTTCTTCTACTTTCTCCCTCCTTTAAGT
>Ga0123354_10010791_pt1 | contig 14097 bp, 5 predicted proteins | sample TergutLab28metaG_2_FD_97872 | JGI IMG/M metagenome (GOLD analysis project Ga0123354, IMG submission 97872) | Labiotermes labralis P4 segment gut microbial communities from Petit-Saut dam, French Guiana - Lab288 P4 | ecosystem: Host-associated > Arthropoda: Insects > Digestive system > Gut ... | reverse complement strand
GATGCTGTATAATACAATTTTGACCTCTTGATAATGAGCAGAACAGTGCTCGAAACATGTAGAGGAATAAAATAGACTTATTATAAAAAATCAATTTATGCATTAAGTTGGTCAGTTGCTAAGATTAACCCGAAATATATAAAATAATTTCTCGTTATGTAATTTTATAAATATTGTGTGAATATCTCTTTTTTTTCAATACGGTAATGACAGAAATGCCTTGCCACATATATTCAGTATTTTCGGAAACACTTGTACCAAATCGAACTATCTGCTTGTGCCTCAACTATCTACACAGGACGGTGCGGAGTCACACTGACTATTTCAGCACGAGACTGATGAAGTCCCACTTCGATTTCAAGGCTCTATTAGCCAGGTCTCAGTTACAAAAGCTAAAATGAAAGACGGATTAACTAACTTGACAATCACACTTACATTTACCCGCGACTTCAACATACTGAATCATTTTTCAATCCGTACAGCTAATGGGGTTTTTAAAATTACTAATTCCAAAAAGCACACGGAATTCTGCACTAACAAAATCGGTGCATAAAAATGGTAACATTTTGGAAATTAGAAACGTGACCGCCAGAGCACATGTCCGGCCATCTCACTTACGTGACCTGGAATTTACGTAATGTAAAGCACTTTCCCCAGTGTAAACGAAGTTAATTACAAACCAACCGGACCAATAGACCACAGACACACAACCCGGCCGCACTGACCACCAGCAGTGCACTTCACGCTGTTATTTTTTACTCAGGTCAGTTCGCGGATAATAAGACTCCCTGAAGATGACGCAGATGCATCGAGACATGTAGGAATACATACGATATATATATATATAGTGCATTTGTTGGTCTGGATAATACACTGCACAAGATGCAAGGTACATACACAAAAATAATGAATTTACACTTATATCAGTTTTATTGCTTGCTACTTATTTCGGCTTTGGGGGGGGGGGGGACTATCATTAGGCAAATAATTTAATTGCCTAATGATGGCTTTTCTAAAAGCCGAAAACTGTAGCCAGCAATTAAACAGACTGACATACAGTGCTTCCTTTCTGCTGTGTCACTTATTTGCCTTTGCATAACAAACGGCTGCTCTTTCGTTCACCTGCCTAATTAATCCTTAACGCGGTGAACTTGCCCTGCCTTTGCGCTGCCACGGGTAGTCTATAGAGGACGTGGCTCTTTTAAACGTCGGTAAATTTGTACCGGACTTCACAGAGGCATCCAAACGACTATCCGTCAACTGTATTTTTAAACTCCCAGTTATAGCGAAGTCCCGTGCTTAATGACAATTGCTGCTGAAAGAAAAAAACACATGTGGACGAAGGGTGTGTCGTTGCTATCGATACGATATTCTCCGGTTTATTCAAGCCACATCTGTTCTTTCCTCCATGTCCAATAAAGCAATCTAAGGGATGTAAGTAACCCATGTTGATGATCCCTACAGACTCCCTCCCGTGACACTGATGAAGTTAATTTGCTAGTGAGGGGGCGTCATCACAAAGAGCTGAAGGCAGTAATGAAAGAAGGACCTTGTTCTCAGGAAATGTGACGTAACAAATACAAAATGCGACACAAACAAGTAGGCCTAATTAGCAGAAACATCACATGTGTAAGGACAAACCAATCGTGTCTGGCCAACGTTGAGAAGCCACAGAGTAGCGGCTTCAAAATTTTACATAATCATGACCCTTCACTGATGGGGAAAAGCATGCTGAGGGTAATCTGAGGGTACTTTACTCTCAAAGTTTCCGAAAAGGACCTCGTAAGAGATGCAGACGTAGAAGGGAGAATAAGCTGCAATGTGTGTTGCAGAAACAGGAAGGACTGGGTAGTGAAGGAAAAATTTCAGGACAGCGCCAAATTTTAAACTTTACAGAACACGTCATTTTTAATTGCCAACAGTTAATGTATGCTATTTGTATGCTAATCACTTTTTTGCCTGTAACTCCGACGCGTTTCGGCGTTTGTCTACGCCATCCTCGGGGAGTTCTTGACCGTTTTTTGTAACACATCAAAATGACACAAGTACTAATTGATTCTAAGACCACAATTTTTACACAATTCCACAATTTATAATAATACGTGATGCCTCTGCACTGGTGTGTATATTAAAATATGTTCCGAGTATATCTGTGATGAGGTTTTATTCTCGTGTACAATTTTGTGACTGTGTAATTATCTCCTTGATGCAAAAGCAGCCTTACATCCCTCTAAGGGTTTCAAGGTCAGTACAGAGAAATTATGTCATTGTTAATGGCCTGACTCATTGCGATACAAAATTACATCTGAAAGAGATACATCACAGTACCTACTGCCACTGTGAAGGACCTTTGCCTAAAGATTCTGTGCCAAAGTTACGTAAGGGAGACGGCCACCTATAGGTGTGATGGTACCAGAGGCTGTGTAATGCAATTTTGACCTCCTGATGACGAGCACATGTGCTCGAAACATGTAGAGGCATGAAATAAACTTATTGTAAAACAAACATTTTGTGCATCAAGTTGGTTAATTACTGAGATAAATATTATTAAGATTCTTCGAGGGGAATGAATACACAAAGAGCAGAGGGAAATAAAAGGGTGCATTTCCTTCAATATCGTATAAACTTGCAGTTCTTACTTAGGCCTACAAAGGCTACACATCTTTCCTTATATTCTTTACTGCTCTTTGTATTTACATCGATCGCAAATCGGATACGCACACAATTATACACAGGCTTCAACCTCTTCTCGTTTATACACACATATGAATCCTATAATCACTTTTATCTTGTAATAGAACCTTTTAAAGAATTTGCAGTAATGCGTATCATACAACTTCTATACAGAAGTGAAATTCTTTAGCAACCTGCTAAGATCTGATTCTTTATCGCTCCTGGCAGAGATATTTCGCATAAAAATTAAATAGTCTGATGTTTATTGGACCGTGCATCACTGTGATAACTGAAGCACAAAAAACCAACTAGATGCCACTTATTATTTTATTGTACTTCTTATAGGCTCAACATGTTTCGAGCATTACTATGCCCATCATCAGGAGCTCGCGACTATGTTGTTGATTACCACATTGGTCGTCTCGTTCTTGGTTTGCTGTATGTTGGAGGTTAGGTGCGGTTAGGCTGGAGTAGTGTCCGGGCCGCAGGCTTTAGTCTGCAGCCCGGACACCACTCCCTTTTATTCTTCAACTAACTAAAGTATTTATTTCGATTAGAATTAACCGGTTAAATTTCTTCCGTATCTCTCCGTAACGCGACTCACATTTTATACCAGGAAACATAAGGTGTACATTCGAAATACTTATTAGCGGGAAAATTATAGCTTACGCTACATACAGTTTCACTGACACACTTATTTTAACCTGTCGCTAAGTAAGTATAAACGCTATGTTACTGCGTTATTGTGGGATATGAGACAACGTCATGGGGCAATGACACTCCGACCTTTCGAACGAAAGTACTAACTTCATTTTCAGGGGTCAGTAATTCCAGGATGTACCGACAGTTGAAGATTTTAAGTGCCTTTTCTGAATGCGGACTGCGGATAACAGCACCTTAGCTGAGAGTGCCTTGTATTCTATTATCAAGGTATGAAGGCAAAACGTTGTACCTTCAATGCTTTTCAGAAGATCATTTATGACTGTAGAGTCAACTGGTAACAAACAGTACCTTTTTTAATTCGCCTAACTCTTCAAAGGAATCCTACAAAATATAAGGTTTAAAAGCACTCGACGTACTTAAAATGTCTATTACAATAGCATTCAACGCTATCAACACTAACAAAAAGCCCACAAGTTTTATTTTTCTTTCTTGTGCTCGAACACCCACAAATCCAATGGCTCTAATACTGTAACAAATGTGACTTAGGTACTTTAAACGTCCTGACAGATCTCATTTCAGATAAAGAAAGGACAAGTTTTCTAAATCCTAACTTATCACAATCTTTTTTCCCTCATCAGTCCCTTTTCTTCCTCTTCCTGTCCGTCTTTACTCTAGGCATCAGGAGATAAAAAGAACTGTCTTTGGATTGACATTTACTCGTCGCTTCTCAATCTGAAGCTACTTTAGGAAGATAAAAATGATGGGCAAGGGTAAGAAATTAATGATACTCGAGTGAGAGCTGAAGCAAAGATTTCTGTTTTTATTTAGAAACTTCTATTATTACTGACACTGAGGGTTCTCTTCAGATTAGAAAAGACGATGTTACACGTCCTGACAGATCAACTTGAAAGCAAGAAATGACAGTTCTCGGTTGTAATAGTCTAGTACGTGTATTTAAATGTAACCTTACAGAAAAGCCACAGATTCGGACAGTTCAATTACTGTAAATAAACGAACAAAAGCAATATTTAAAGTTTTACTATTTCCAGCTCAGCACTTCAATTTTTATCATATGCAATAAATAACGCTTTCGAAAGAAGGAAGATCCAAATCATTTAGGATATTTCGTTCCACCCGTCCCTTCTTCTGTTGTGCTCGACTCGAACAAAGTTGTCCTCTTTCCGGCCCAGGTGACGTTTAACAGACTTAACGGTACATACGTAGTTGGGATTTGGGACTCGCTCCGATACGTTTGTGCTCAGATAACACGTGAATTTCCTCCAGATAATACTGGATAATCTGCGCCATCTGCTACCTTCAACTTATATCCTGAAGATCAATAATCTACCGAAATGTCGATACCATTCTACTAACCTACATGGAGAAATATAGGCTGCCATAATAAAACACAATTCAAAGTCACTGCCGTATGAACTCCAAATCTCACGAATCTAGTGTCTTGCAAAAGAACCCCCCCAAGGCTAAAATTAGAAACAAAATCTTCGCTGCCAGACCGAGCTCCGTGCCGATGCAGTCAAATTCACGTCGCCACGTCCTGTTGTCGTACCTCAACACAGTCGTAAGGAACCACATGCCCGTAGGGCCGCTACAGCAATCATCCACTACGCTCAGTCATCCTCCAGCCCGGTCGGTGTGCTGAGAAATGTTGCTGGCAATACCTTCCCCCTCCAGCCATGTGAACGAGGTCCTCCTGTAAAATAAGCTGCCAAGATTTACGTAGGCTTCCTAATCAATCACATAAGTGTGGGCATTCTGAAACACTGATAAGGAGGTTGGGCGACGTTAAAATCTATAAATAAATTATCGGTCGATGGAAAATTATAAGAAGAATATCTGCCTGTTTTTGTGGCCGCTGCATTAGTTTGGCCTTTGCTGTTGAAAGGTTACAATTCCATGTATCTCCTCACACAGTGGAAAGAAGAATGGATCGCACTTCGCTGATTTATGTGGAAGCGGTAAGGAAAAGAGACAGAAACAGGGGGTTGGTTAGGATACAGAAAATAGAAGAAGGAACAAGAAGGATTAAAATAGAAAAGGCAGAAGAGAGTAATAAATTATGCTCCTTTCACAACAGAAATTAGAGAATGAATTACATCTACCACCTCTCCTTTGCTACCACAAGTTCTGGCTTGTGAATGGTGGAGTACTTGGAGTGTTATTAATGGCATTAAGAAAGTGAGAGTTCACGAGGGTGAATAATTACATTTACTAACTCGAAGGTGCCAGAAATGGCGTTTCCAATATACAGACGTAACGTAATACTTTCTTTATTCTCACATTATACCTTCGACCCTCAACACATCCATGAATCAAGAGTACTTGTGTCACAATTTCTCTGCATTCTTTCATTGTCTTTCTCTCTCCCTTTCTCTCTTTTAGATCTTCTTTGCGTCTGCTAATTCAAACTGAGGACATGTGAAGTTTCATGTGAATCAGTGACTTTAAAACGAATTACAGAATCAAATTTACATCTGCAGTGTTACTACGTGTAGCACTTCAATATTTCCTTCAAAAAGGAAACATCCCATTTTGCCCACACAACGCACTTACGATTTTTGTACGATTATCAGAAAGCACAGCAATTTTTACCGTACACATAATTAACCTGCAACCGGAATAGCGACGTCAGTATAATTACTAGGCTCTGGGACGGAAAAACGAGGAATCATGTTTCGATTCTCAACAGGAGCAAGAGATTTTTTCCTTCTATGATGATTTCAGACCGGCTGTGTTGCCCATTGTGACTCTATACAATATGATGACCACAAACTTAAATCAAGTACCACGGTTAAGGATGAGTGCAGCAACGCTTTCGCGTCCGTAAAATTACAAACCTGCCATTACTCTGACGACATTAACCGGTTGGTTTTTCGTCACTTCCACGCGACATCGACAGATATATTTTTCGACACCCAGTCCTAGATTAATAGACTTTCAGCAGGATGGAGGAACGAGGGTTTTTTTGAGGGATGTTCTTCAGCAGCTGTGTTGACGTGGGGTACAGCTTCACACCAGAACAGGGCTGGAAACGAGACCAAGTGTCATGAAGGGGGAAGCGACAAGGAAGTCACTTCTAAGGAGAAAGGCCTGAACGTTAGGGCACTAACGAGTGGCTGGACATTCAACCCCTCTCCGTACTGTCACAAATATTTCCATTTCTATGTCATTTATTTATTCTTTCACGCTCCTAGACACTTTCGGACCACCTTCTTTTCCCCTTTCCTTCTGTCTTCGCTTATGGTGTTTACCTATAAGTACAAACACGTATCTTTATCGTTGCACCGTGCATTTTGTAGTTTATTTCAGTAACACACCAACAAATGCACATATATAGTCCTTAATAATCTAAAATTCACATTAAAACACTTAAAACGCTCCTACATGTTTCGATCATACGATCATCCTCAGGGAGCATACTTTGCTCCTTGCTAAAGTTACAGTCAGTGATTTGACTTCGTTATATTAATTTGGTGCTGTGGCAGCGTGTCGTGTGTTATGTGTGAGTCGTACGCTGTTCAATTGAACAACGTACGACTCACACACAACACACGACATGCTGTCACAGCACCAAATTAATATAACGAAGTAAATCACTGTTTGTTTTAAACTATAACTTTAGTAAGGAACAAAGTATGCTCCCTGAGGATGATCGTATGATCGAAACATATAGGAGCGTTTTAAGTGTTTTAATGTGAATTTTAGATTATTAAAGACTATATATGTGCATTTGTTGGTGTGTTATTTAAATATACAAACACGTACTTTTGCACCAACTGTAACACAAAATTCGTTGCGCAGATGCAACCAACAAATGCATACAAATATTCTTACACAGTTGTTATTTCCAAGTTCAAACCGAATCAGCTTAATGCACGGTCTAACGAATTATTTGAAATCCGTAACACAAAACAGCTGTTTCCAAACTGCGAACTGAAGAAGTATACAACCGTCACGTATAGCATCACATCTGTGAATTCTTGCAGACACAAACCATGGTAAGCCAAATGAGAGCAGAATTATGCAGCTTTTAATTCCCCTAAACCATACCTTATTAATATCCAACTTACTGCACAGACTGAAAGTGTTTTTGTTTTATGTCCTACAAATATTGCCACTGTTCCAACCGATCATGTATGTACAAATCAGCACGCACATTAAGCCATTAGACACAACTGGTTCACCTATAATTTACTCTCATAAATATATAATCAGGATTCAGATTTTCTTGGTTGTGACGCTGCGTCACAAGGTAGGTGGTTCCCTGCGACGCCGCGTCACTGGTAAGTGGTTCCTTGTAAAGCCGTATCCCTGGTAAGCGGTTCCTTGCGACACCTTATCGCTGGTAAATAGTTCCTCGTTACGCCGTGTCATGAGGCAAGTGGTTCCCTTTGAAACTATAGCTGGGTGTTGCCCTGTGACGCTGCATCACTCGGTGAGCCGTTCCTTGTGACACATTTTGCTTGGCCATTCTCCATTATCTAAATAAGAAGCACATATTACATTTCGGCAGCTGCCTCCCTCTGTCCTCAGGGAACATTAGTACTCCTTTTAGGGGCGCTTTCTTTAGTAGCGAAAAGCAGCTCTTAGCTTCATTATGTACGTCCACCTGTCCCTTTTCTTATGTCTTGTCTGTCTGTCTGTCTGTCGGTTTGTCTGTCAGTCAGTCAGACAACAGTAACGGACACGTCAGATGAAGACCGACGGAAGTACATACTGCTGACAGCACGAAATATTATGTAGTTCGACAACAGCGCAAAGGAAACCCATTCTTGCGTTTCCACGGCAAAACCCAGCGGTTTAATATTGTTGACAACTACATGCAAGTCAACAATAAAAAGGGAAGGCGCTGTTGCATTTCGATGGCAACCATGGCTGCGTGAACGTGCCACAATACTACGTTATACGTAAATCGTCTTTTTAAAATCTGAACGCGACAACAAATCCGGTCTCCAAAACACCTTATGTACTTTTACAAGTTTTCGATTTTTCATGATGGGGATCACTCATATTTTGGTTTTCTGCATTTTAACAATGCACAGTTAAGTAGTATTACACAAATGTACGTCAGCACAATCTATTTATTCTATAGTATGGCTACATGTTTCGACTAGATGTTAGTCATCTTCAGGCCCCTACAATTACTTTACCAGATGCTTCGTCCACTTTGGGATCCCATAGTGTTTACATGAGGATTACTTATTTGCTAGAGCTTTTAGAAATCACAGGGGTATTGTTATTTTGCAGGCTGTGTTTAAGCAATGAAACCACTACAGCATAAAACTCCTTCCTATTTAGTGCGTCAATGTTCATTGGACGCTCAACCGTGGGATTCCGTTGTCACATTACAGTTTGGAGTGTTTGCGCGGTGATGTTGGGTGGGGTCTTCCTGGAGGTTTTTTTGTGTCGAAATTCTATAATAGAACGGGTGCGTTTCTAATATCTGGGATTTATCTTATTGGGCGACCTGAGTTTGTAATTCTATTAGTTGATTTGTTGGTAAGACTTACTGTATTTCGTTGTAGAATTACAAGCTCACGGTCGTATCCAATAAGATAAATCCCAGATACTAGAAACGCACCCGTTCTCTTATAGAATATCGACACAAAAAAAAACCTCCAGGAAGACCCCACCCAACATCACCGCGCAAACACTCCAAACTGTAATGTGACAACGGCATCCCATGGTTGAGCGTCCAATGAACATCGACGAACTAAATAGGAAGGAGTTTTATGCTGTAGTGGTTTCATTGCTTAAACACAGCCTGCAAAATAACAATAACCCTGTAATTTCTAAAAGTTCCAGCAAATAAGTAATCCACATGTAAACACTATGGGATCCCAAAGTGGACAAAGCATCTGGTAAAGTAAGTGAAGGGGCCTGAAGGTGACTAACATCTAGTCGAAACATGTAGCCATACTATAGAATAAATAGATTGTGCTGACGTACATTTGTGTAATACTTATTGATTTTCAAGCACATCATGATGCCTTCATTCAGAACAGTTAAGTAGGTTGACACTTAACGACTTTACGAAGGACCAACTTGACGTCCCATTTGACAACTGCCCGTTCATGTGAAGACGGCAACAGTACGTTACTCCGAAACGGCACGTCAGTCTATGGCAGTATTTCTCAACCGCCGGGCCGCGAGAGGTTCTCCTGGGATTTATCATTTTAGTTTTCTAAGAATTTTTCATAAATAAATATTTTATAGTGGAAATATTCTGAGGAGACTAATATTCGTGAATGTGTCGAAAAGCTCAGACCCGGAAACTAAAATATGTTACAAGATTTCACTAGTCCAGTGAATGATAACTAATTTAAATATAATTTTATATTTGTCAACATGCCACACCGTACACATAATTGTACTAATACTCTTTATGATTATGTTATAATTAATTATTAATACTTTTGTTAGTTTAATGTATGAACTTCAAAAAATGGAAAGGTATTTATGAGTAAATATGTTGGGACCGGGCCCTCGTCTAATGAAAAAAGAATTTACCGGGTCGCGGTCTCACAAAAGTTGAGAAACACTGGTCAATGTCAACACCTACTGCCTTAACCCAGAAGACTACTGACTGATAAAACGTATTTTTTTCTTATCCACGGCACTTGAAAATGAAATAAACCTTTACGTTTCTTTGAAATAAATCTTCCCAAGCAGCTCCATCTACCGGTGAACCTGGTATGCCTGTACCGAAACTATTCAATGCTTCACTAAATTCCTATCCGATTGCAACATTTCAATTGTAGACGCCGCGAACCATAGGAAAACTACGGGGACGGAAAACTGGACCCGCTCTATCGAGCCCATCAGACAGAAACGGACAAGAGCCTGGAGACTAGGAAAAAACACCCATGTTGAAGAAAGTTGGGACAAACCTAGCCCAGTGGCTTGCTCAAGGGAGGAGAAAAAAAGAGTTACATTGAAATGTTGGGGGGGGGGGGCGCTCGCTCAGATCTCCTTTTCTTTCCATTCCAGCAGCAGCAGCAGCCGGTGAGCAGTTATCAGGCCCTAACACCCCGGCCATCAATCACAGTCTGCCACAGAAAACTAGGTAGCAGAGCCATCCCCAGACTAAGTTTGCAATCTACAGAACCGGGCAAATTCCCTTCCACAATCTTTCGTTCTCTTGTTACCTTAATCATTCAATCTTCATTACTCAAGAGAAAGGTACTAAGAAATTTCATGGATTTCCTTAGCCACTTCCAGATTAAACAACATGTCACTATGTGTAACAGAACACTGATTAATTCGCACGTTGCACTCAGCAAATACTGAGGTCAGGCGGCACGGAGCACACAGCTACTAAATATTCAAGGACTCTATTTCGTTTAGAAACACAGATTCGATAATGTATTTTTTTTAATTCATAATATCTGACTGTAAATCAGTTTGGGCAGTTATTTCTTGAAAATTAATAATTCTTTAGCCACTTAATGAAGTATCTTGGGCTCCTTATAAATTGCAATTTTTCATTCCACCTGCAAGTCTACTTCCACATTCATACAACTGTTTAAACAGATATAAACCGAACCGCTTTAATCCAGTCCACATTATCACATCTTGTACCTCTAAAAATAATATTATGTCATCTTTCCACCTAGTTTGAGATTTTTGGGCTAAAATACACGCATTTTTCATTTCACCCATGCATAACTCATTGCTGCCATGCCAGTTTTATCTCCTTTAACGTAGCCATTTTGAACAAAGCTGCAGCAATGCACATACTCTAAAGGTTCCCGTACGATTTTTCCATTTTCATATTGCGCCTGCCTTTCCTAGGTTAAATATTTCCCTCATCACTTCTTCATCAAAAAACTTTAATTAATGTTCTTACCGCAGAGTGACCAAGTTTCACAATGATGTGTGTATGTATGTATGTATGTATGTATCTATGTATGTATGTATGTATATATATATATATATATGTGTGTGTGTGTGTGTGTGTGTGGAGTGGAATTGCAGCCCCCTGCTTTCTTAACCTCAGCGCTAGATGATGATGATGATGAATGATCAGCTCAGAGCCCGCTGATTTAACCCGCGGAAAAATCCGCGAATTTTATTAAACAGGGGGCTGGGTGAGCCCCAGAGTCGGTGTAGACGCTTTGGAAGTTCCGCATTCTTGCCGGAAATCGAACCATGATTCCTCGGACGCCCAAGGCGTAAGGTAATTGTTTTGTGAATTTTAATATGCAATAAACAGCATAAGCTGTGGGCGACACTGGACAGATACCGCGCGATCCTTCTGCAAAATAGCCCCTTTCACTCAAGAACAGAAATATTTTCACGTGTTACGTGAAATCGTAAAAACCATCTTTACGTGAAACCAAAGTAATACGATTCGCATAAACTGACTGGACAGACAAAAGGAATGCGTATAATATGAACCAACAAGATGCAATATTTTCTATTAGTTTATCAAGGAAGTTTTTCATCCCCGTTTTGTGTGTGAAACTAGGAAAAGTTATATAGTCAAACACAACTTAATAACTGAGGTGTATTTAATGACTATGTGATGGAAACAACTGCATGTTTCGGCCTGTATTGGCCATCATCAGGTTGTCTAGGGAAATTAAGGGCTAGCTATATGCATGCGCGCGCGCGTGGTGTAGAGATCTCTACATACGCATAGCTTGACAAATCGAATAAAAAACAGGGGTCAGATAAAACACTATTAAACCCCTGTTTTTGATTCGATTAGTCAAGCTATGCTTATGTAGAGATCTCTACACCACCCGCGCGCGCATTCATATAGCTAGCCCTTAAGTTCCCTAGATAACATGATGATGGCCAATACTGGCCTAAACATGTAGTTGTTTCCATCACATAATCACTAAATACACCTCAGTGATTAAGTTGTGTTTGACTACATACCTTTTCCTAGTTTCTATTAGTTTATTTCAATAATAAGCCTCTACATGTTTCGAGCAGGCTTGTTGCTCATCATCAAGAGGATCAACTCTGTATAAAGAGCAATTGGTATTGTTGACTGACTGCTACCAGCAGCCAATCAACATAATGCATGACTATACCAATTGCTGTTTATACAGAGTTGATCCTCCTGAAGATGAGCAACAAGCCTGCTCGAAATATGTGGAGGCTTATTATTGAAATTAATTAATAGAAAATATTGCATCTTATTGGTTCATATAGTAAGGATATATCATGATGCTTAGACAAAAGGAATCTAACCTAGTCCCGATTGTTTCCTGACCTGGTCTTGAAATGTGTGTCACCAGAGTGAAATAGAGGCGTTAGCTACAGTTTGTGTCCGTTTTTCTGAACTCTGGGAAGAGTATTTTGTTAGCAACAGCTAAACACACTGCGCCATATTCCATTTTATTTATTCTAACAGTAACCCTAAAATATACCCAATGTTCAATATCAATTTTTCTTTCATCAATAACACGATAAGGTATTACAGATTCAAAGGTACAAATTTTCAAACCCTGTTTTGCAATAAAACTAGTAGAATAATTTCCCCACTTATTTACACTTAATCTATATTCAGAATCAGATGACAAAATGTAGGAATTTCGATAACCGATATCTGTCGTTCGATATTTTAATGTAGTTTTACATAATGCGAAACAAGTGCTAGTCGGTGTTGAGGACAAGCAGAACGAATTTTAAGTCATTGTCGTTAGAACTATTTTTTTCTGAGAGACTAATTAACCCATAAGTCGAACTTTTCTTATTCCAACAGTTCGTATAAAGTTTCTGTGCCAGCTATACACGAATATCCACCAAAGAGAAAGTTTTCCATGCAGGACTGAAATAATTCACCGTCAACTCTTTGCCTCATAATGAAAATTATGTAAATTATTGAATATTCGATTCTTCACCTACTTTTCTTTTACACACGTGGTTAGTCAGTCATACGCCTTCCGAAGTTTTGGAAATCTGAGGATTACTGCAGTTCCAACATATCATCATCGTCATCATCATCATCATGTTCCCGAAGGGTTAGGCGTGTTTCCTGTTCCTTGATCCTCAAGATGAAGTTGGTCCCTCCATCTCTTCTTCGGTCGTCCTATGTTCCTTCGTCCTTTCGGTTTATATTGTAGTGCTTGTATTGGTAGTCTGTTTGTGTCCATCCTCTGTACATGTTGTAGCCACTTTTTCTGGTACTCTTTTATTTCTTTTACTATGCTCTGTTCTCCCATTTTTTGCCTAATACTTTGATTCTTTTCTTTACCTAGTTTTATTATTCCAAGTAAGTGTCTCAAAAATGTCATCTGTGCTGCTTCTAAACGTTGTTCCTCTCTTTTCTTCAGTACCAAAGCTTCACTTCCAAATTTCAATGCTGCTTTAGGTGTAATGTTGAGTTCCAACATATCATTTGCTTTATGAATAACTAAGTTAAGCCAATGCACGCACAGTCCATATTCTGGAACACCAAGACCTTCATTTTTTAAGTGGACTTATTCTAGTTCCTACCTACTTTGCCCGCGTCTATGGAGAAGTTTTCGGAACTAAGCCTAATACAGCACAGGACGCGGCAATACAATATAAAGACTTTCTGTTTGCTGTTTTAATGATGGGGGTTGAATATAAGAAACACAAACAACTGTCGTGTGTCAGTAGTAAAATGCCATTAATGTATTCTTTACTTACTCCATGGTGCAGAGTCCTTCTTGAGAAGCTAACTGGTTTGCAGCTAGTCAAGAAATTCCCCGCATTTCATGGAACCCGAAGGTTCATTACCGCACTCACAAGCGTCCGCCACCT